>Ga0196963_10000050_pt1 | contig 166738 bp, 136 predicted proteins | sample S1_5metaG_FD_148600 | JGI IMG/M metagenome (GOLD analysis project Ga0196963, IMG submission 148600) | Soil microbial communities from Anza Borrego desert, Southern California, United States - S1_5 | ecosystem: Environmental > Terrestrial > Soil > Desert | place: USA: California | collected... | reverse complement strand
TCCTTTTGCCGAAAAAAAAAAAAATCAACAAAGAAGATTTATATTGTTTAGATTTTATAACACTGAATTCTAGTTCTACAATCAAAAAATTTATTGATAATATATTAATTCAAAACCAAATTGAAACAAAACAGTTAAAAACAATTATACAATTAAATTCAATTGAAGCTATTAAAACCGCAGTTAGTTTAGGTCTTGGAGCTGCTTTTGTTTCATCCTCAGCTATTGAAAAAGAACTTGATCTTAAACAAATAGAAACTCTTAAAATTAAAAAGATTAAAATTAATCGAAAACTATCAATAATCAGCAATCCGGAATGCTACAAATCAAAAGCCTTTGAATTTTTTTACAATGAATTAATTAGATTAAAAAATAAAACTTAAAATCTATTCATAAAAAAGTTGACGGTTTAAAAAAACTTTAAGTATGATACGAATAAATAAAAATAATTTAATTTAGATTATGAAATATGCAATTGTCGAAATAAGTGGAAGACAATTTTGGATTGAAACCGGAAAATATTATGATTTTAATAGAATACCATTAGAGTTAGGGAAACAAATTACTTTAAACCGAGTTTTACTTTTAAATAATAATGGAAATATTTTAATTGGAAAACCTTACATAGAAAGCGTCAAAATTAAAGGAAAAATTCTTGAACATTTAAGAGGAAATAAAACTATTGTCTATAAAATGCGCCCAAAAAAAAAAACTCGCAAAAAACAAGGACATAGACAAGAATTAACAAGAGTGTTTATCGAAGATATTATCATTAATTAATAGATTATTAGGAGTTATAAATTATGGCACATAAAAAAGGTGCAGGTAGTACAAAAAATGGTCGTGATTCAAATGCAAAACGATTAGGAGTAAAAAGATTTGGAGGAGAAAAAGTTGTAGCTGGTAATATTATAGTTCGTCAAAGAGGAATGCAATTTAAACCAGGTTCAAATGTGGGATGTGGGAAAGACTTTACATTATTTGCACTAATAGATGGAACTATTAAATTCGATTATAAAAATGGAAAACAAAAATATATCAACGTCGTTATATAAAAGTTATATAAGAAATATTAAAACACTTTTTCAATGGGAAAAAACCTATTTAACAGTAGTTCATTTCTAAATAAATACCAAGAAATCATTAATCGAATAAATAGTTTAGAAGATAAATTGAATGTATTAAGTGATACTGAATTACGAGCTAAAAGTTTTAAGTTAAAAAACCAATATCAAGATAATCAAAACTTAAAATCTTTAATTCCTGACTCATTTGCATTAACTAGAGAAGTAAGTTTACGTAGATTAGGCTTACGACACTTTGATGTTCAGTTAATCGGGGGACTTGTTTTAAATAATCAAAAAATTGCAGAAATGAAAACAGGTGAAGGAAAAACACTTGTTGCTACTCTACCAGCCGCGCTCAATGCTTTGACCAATAAAGGTGTTCATATAGTAACAGTAAATGATTATTTAGCTAATCGCGATCAAATTTCGATGGGGCAAATTTATCGATTTTTAGGCTTTGATACAGGATTAATTCAAGATGAGATGTCTACATTTAAAAAAAAAAAAAATTATAATGCTGCTATCACATATGTAACAAATTATGAATTAGCATTTGATTTTTTGCGTGATAATATAGCATTAAATATAAATGATGTAGTTTTAAGACCTTTTAACTATTGTCTAGTTGATGAAGTTGACTCAATATTCATCGATGAAGCTCAAACTCCGTTAATTATTTCTAGTAATACCGATACGCAAATTGATAAATATATTATAGCATCGGAAATCACGGATTATTTGGAACTTAATATTGATTATCAAGTTGACGAAAAAAATAAAAACATAATTTTAACCGAGCAAGGTAATAAAAAAATTGAACAGATTTTACGAATTCAAAATTTATATGATCCTCGTAATCCTTGGAGCCCTTATATTATTAATGCGATTAAAGCTAATGTTTTATTTTTTAATAACATTCATTATATTGTTCAAAACAATCGAATAATTATTGTAGATGAATTCACAGGACGAATTATGCCTGATAGACGTTGGAGTGATGGATTACATCAAGCTATTGAAGCAAAAGAAAAATTACCAATTCGGCAAAAAACAGAAACTGTAGCATCAATTACTTATCAAAATTTTTTCTTACTTTATCCTAAGTTATCCGGCATGACAGGAACAGCAAAAACTGCAGAATTAGAGTTTGAAAAAATTTATAATTTATCTGTAGAAGAAATTCCAACTGCTCGACCAACTTTAAGAAAAGATTTACCAGATCTTATATACAAAGATCAATTTTCAAAGTGGAATGCTATTGCCCAAGCTTGTTATAAAATTTCTTCGACTGGTCAACCAATTTTGATTGGAACTACAACAGTTGAAAAATCAGAAATGCTAGCTCAGCTATTAAATGAATATAAATTATCTTATAAAGTTCTTAACGCAAAGCCTGAAAAGGTTCGTATAGAATCGGAAATTGTTGCACAAGCTGGTAAAAAAGGTGCAATTACAATTGCAACAAATATGGCTGGTAGGGGAACCGATATTATTTTAGGGGGAAACATCAATTTTAAAATTCAAAAAGAATTGTATAATATCCTAACTGTATCAAAAGATTATATTCGTTTGAAAAAAATTAATCTATTTCAATCTTCATTAAAAAACCAAGTTAAATGTAATTCACAAAAATTTTGTAGTGTTTTATTATCATTATTAAATGATACCAGTTTTTTAAATTTATCTGAAAGTGATATTTTACGAATTTTACAAGAAAACGATCAAATATCACTTCCAACTACTTCTTATCAATGTTCTATAAAATTTTTAATTAATGAATCACTAAAACAATATAAAAAACATCAACAACAAGAAAATAAAATTGTTAAGAATTTAGGTGGATTATATATCATCGGAACAGAACGAAATGATTCACGTCGGGTCGATAATCAACTAAGAGGACGTTGTGGTCGTCAAGGAGATCCAGGAACTTCAAGATTTTTCTTAAGTTTAGATGACAATTTGTTACGTCTTTTTGGTGGATCTAAGATTCAAGATTTTCTGCAAACCCAAAGTCCTGATGATTCACCATTAGAATCTAGATTTTTAACAAAAAGTTTAGATTCAGCTCAACAACGTGTTGAAGAAAGAGCCTATCAAGAAAGAAAAAATTTATTTGATTATGATGAGGTTTTGAATAAACAAAGAAAGATTGTTTATTTCGAAAGAAGACAAATTTTAAATAGCCTATCAATTCAAAAAAATATTTTAGCTTATGGAGAACAAATTATAACAGACATACTAATAGACCTAAAAAAAGAAAACACATCTCCCAAAAAAAGTATTTTATTACTTGAAAACTTATTTGGTAAAAATTTAGCCTTAAGATATAGTAAAAATTCAGCCGCATTAATGGATGAATTCAATTTTTCCGAATTAAAAATTTACTTGTTTAACGAATTTTGGTTAAGTTATCAATCAAAACTTAATGAATTAGCTGTTTATGGCGACGAAATTTGTGAAAATTTTGAACAAAGTCTTATTTTGATGAATATGGATCGAAGTTGGCGTCAGCATTTACAAACAATGACATTCCTTAGAGAAGCCGTTGGATGGAGAGGGTACGGTCAAAGAAATCCATTATATGAATATAAACAAGATGCATTTTCTGTATTTGAAACTAGTCAAAAAGTTTTAAGGTATAGAATCATTTATGAGTTACTAAGATCGTCAATTTTATAAAAAAAAATTCATTTTTAATTACTTTAAAATAATAATATGTCAAAAAAAACACTTTCAAATAAAAGTCGATATTCTGTTTTAAAAGTATCGGGTTTTAGAGCACGAATGTCTACTGCACAAGGTCGTAAAATAATTAGAAATCGTCGTCAAAAAGGGCGAAAAAAATTAGCTATTACTCATTAATAGTTTTTATCTTATTATTTATTTCTAATAACTTTAATAATAAATAATAAGTAATTTTTTTTTTAATTAATATAATAATAATGTAGTAAACTAATTTTTCGAATAAATATATTATGAGATTTACTAGTGAATTAGCTCTTTTTTTGAAAGCTCGCTATCCTATAATTTATATTAACACTATTGAAGAAGATCGGGTAGAATATGTTATCCGTAAAAGCTTAAAAACAAATTTAAATAGAAGTATTTACAGTTGGGATTTTATAGAGGGTTATACCAATAATCCAAATAATCAAGGATTTGCTAAACGAAATCCTTTACAAGCTTTAGAGCTTGTAGAACGATTAAATGCAGACACGCCAGCATTATTTTTATTAAAAGATTTTAACCGTTTTTTAACCGATCTTTCAATATCTCGGAAACTTCGAAATCTAAGTCGAATTTTAAAATTACAACCAAAAACTATAATTATAATAGGTTCTGATTTGACAATTCCGAAAGAATTACGAGATTTAATTACAGTGTTACAATTTCAACTACCGTTACAAGATGAAATTAGCCAAGAACTAAATCGATTAATTAACTTGTTGAATATTAAAGTTGATTCTGAGTTAATTGAAAATTTAACTCGGGCTTGCCAAGGTTTATCTTTAGAACGAATAAGACGTGTTTTATCCAAAATTATTGTAACTTATAAGACAATTGATAACAATAGTATTGCAGTTTTACTTAGTGAAAAAAAACAAATTATAAGTCAAACTGAAATTTTAGAATACTGTTCGGTTAATGAAAAAATTACAAGTCTTGGAGGATTAAATAATTTAAAAGATTGGTTAAAGAAACGAAAAACAGCTTTTAGTATCCAAGCTTCAAATTATGGATTACCAACACCTCGTGGATTATTGTTAATCGGAATTCAAGGAACAGGAAAATCATTAACTGCAAAAGCAATCGCAAACGATTGGCAGTTACCTTTATTGAAATTAGATGTTGGAAAATTATTTGGTGGAATTGTGGGGGAATCAGAATCACGCTTACGAGAAATGATTAATCTTGCAGAGACAATTTCACCTTGTATTTTGTGGATTGATGAAATTGATAAAGCCTTTACTAATACTGAAAGTAAAAGTGATAGTGGAACAAGTAATCGAGTATTGGCAACATTTATAAGTTGGTTATCAGAAAAAACAAAACCAGTTTTTGTAATTTCAACTGCAAATAATATCGATTTATTACCATTAGAAATTATTAGAAAAGGACGATTTGATGAAATTTTTTTCTTAGATTTACCAAAAGAAGAAGAACGAAAAGAAATTTTTAAAATTCATCTTCAAGAATTTAGACCTGAAAATTGGAAATCATTTGACTATTCAAAATTAGCAAAATTATCAGAATCTTTTTCAGGGTCGGAAATTCGACAAAGCATTATTGAAGGTATGTATCATGCTTTTTATGAAAAACGCGAATTTACAACAGATGACATTTGTCTTGCTTTAAAAGACTTTATTCCATTAGCTAACTTAGAAAGTAATCAAATGATAAAATTAAAAAATTGGGCATCATCTGGACAAATTCGTATGGCTTCTTCTAAACAGCTTTATTTTTAGGATTTATTATTATATTGAATGAAACAAAAGTTTTTTCGCCTATTAGCAGATTTAAGATTTTCAATCTTTATTTTACTATTAATTAGTTTGTGCAGTATTATAGGTACGATCATTGAACAAGATCAATCTATTGAGATTTACAAAATAAATTATCCTTTGATAAATCCAGTATTTGGAATTTTGTCTTGGGATCGAATTTTATTTTTTGGTTTAGACCATGTTTACAAAACATGGTGGTTTCTTACACTTATATTCTTATTTGGTTGTAGTTTGATCTTATGTAGTTTTTTACAACAGTTGCCATCTTTAAAAATTGCACGTCGATGTCAATTTTTTAGAACAACGAGTTCATTTTATAAATTAAAAATTTCAACAATATTAAACAATTTTTCTTTTAATAAAATTCTATCACGTTTAAAAAATCACCAGTATTCTGTCTTTCAGCAAAAAAGTATTGTGTATTCTTACAAAGGATTAATTGGTCGAATTGCGCCCATTATTGTTCATTTGAGTATGATTTTAATTTTAGTCGGAACTATTAGTGGATCACTATTTGGATTTAAAGCTCAGGAAATTATTCCAAAAACTGAAAATTTTCATGTTCAAAATATATTAAGTACTGGTCCCTTAACAATTTTTCCGACAACTTCAACACGAATAAATGATTTTTGGATTACTTATACAAAAACAAACACTATTTCACAATTTTATTCTGATATTTCAATATTAGATAATCAAGGAAATGAAACCAATAGAAAGACTATATATGTTAATTCCCCATTAATTGAGAAAAATATTTATTATTATCAAACCGACTGGAAGTTAATTGGATTAAGATTTCAAGATTCCAATCAACAAATAATTGAATATCCACTCGCCAATGATTTTCCGAATCAAGAAAAAGTTTGGTTAACCTGGATTGCCAATAATCGAATTTCGAGCAACGGAATTATTGTAATTCTTGATAATTTGGAGGGTTATTGTTCAATTTATAACAATGTCGGTCAATTTTTAGGAAATCTTGAATTAAATGAAACCGCTAATTTTGACCAAAAAATTACTTTGTTAGAAATTATGAGTTCCACTGGATTACAAATAAAAACTGATCCTGGTATCCCACTAATTTATTTAGGTTTTTTCTTTTTAATGATGAGTACTTTAATGAGCTATATTACTTATTCACAAGTTTGGATAATTCAAAAAAATAAAAAAATATTTATTGGCGGAACTACTAATCGAGCAGTATTTGAGTTTGAATTAGAATTTATAAAATTTGTCAGATAAAGATTTTATAAAATTTAATTCAAGGGTGGTTAAAAATTATATTTTGTTTTAAAATTTTGAGTAACAAGTCGAATACTTGGGAAGAATTATAGTAATAAAAACTTTTTATGACAGCAACTTTAGAAAGACGTGAGAGCGTTTCTTTATGGGAACGTTTTTCTGCTTGGATTACTAGTACAGAAAACCGTTTATACATCGGTTGGTTTGGTTGTTTAATGTTCCCTACATTATTAACAGCTACTTCTTGCTATATCATCGCGTTTATCGCAGCTCCTCCAGTTGATATCGACGGTATCCGTGAGCCAGTAGCAGGTTCTTTATTATACGGTAACAACATCATCACTGGTGCAGTTATTCCTAGTTCAAATGCTATCGGTATGCACTTCTACCCAATCTGGGAAGCAGCTTCAATCGATGAGTGGTTATATAACGGTGGTCCTTACCAATTAGTAGTTTTACATTTCTTATTAGGTGTAGCTGCTTATATGGGTCGTGAATGGGAATTATCATACCGTTTAGGTATGCGTCCTTGGATCTTCGTAGCTTTCTCAGCTCCAGTAGCTGCAGCAACTGCTGTATTCCTAGTATACCCAATCGGACAAGGATCGTTCTCTGATGGTATGCCTTTAGGTATCTCTGGTACATTTAACTTCATGCTTGTATTCCAAGCTGAGCACAACATTTTAATGCACCCATTCCACATGGCTGGTGTTGCTGGTGTATTCGGTGCTTCTTTATTCTCAGCTATGCACGGTTCATTAGTAACTTCTTCTTTAATCCGTGAAACAACTGAAAACGAATCTACTAACAACGGTTACAAATTCGGTCAAGAAGAAGAAACTTACAACATCGTTGCAGCGCATGGTTATTTTGGTCGTTTAATTTTCCAATACGCTTCATTTAACAACTCTCGTGCTTTACACTTCTTCTTAGCTTTATGGCCAGTTGTAGGTATCTGGTTAACTGCTATGGGTATCAGCACAATGGCGTTCAACTTAAACGGTTTCAACTTCAACCAATCAGTTGTTGATTCTCAAGGTCGTGTAATTAATACATGGGCTGACATTATCAACCGTGCTGACTTAGGTATGGAAGTAATGCATGAGCGTAACGCACACAACTTCCCATTAGATTTAGCTTCTGGTGAAGTATTACCAGTTGCTTTAACAGCTCCATCTGTTAACGGTTAATCTAAAATTTCTAAACCTTATAAAAGGTTTAGAAACTTCTCCTTTTTATTCTTTAAACTAATTTAAACTTAAATTTTTTTAAAAAATTCTTCTAATTAAAAATTTAAGTTGGCATTTTAAACTTTTTCTAACGCTAATTTATGAATTATTAAGTAGATTATTTCTCATTATTCCATCGTTCTAAAACTAATATTTTAGAACCATCAGAGTTATATTGACAGTGAACTGGTTCGAAGCCCATTTTTTGACTTTCACCCATTATAACTTCGCCTGCATATATCTGCGAAATTTTAGTGATAAAGTTTTCAATGGGATAAGGTTGTTCCCAGAAACTCATATCAACAACTAAATCATAGTCTTGACCATTCCAAGAAAACTCAATATTGTATCCATTTGATTGGGGAATAACTAAATTGATATAAAATGATTTAGAACTAAGTTTTTGTTCTTGTTTATATGCAATTTTTAATTGATTTAAAGCTTTTTCTAAATAAGATCTATTTTGAAAACGGGTTTTGATGTGTGTAAAATGTGACATAAATTTTTTTATCGTTAATCAAATTTGCTTATGATTATAATAATTTTACACGAAGTGGTGCGTATATTTTTAAATTATTAATTTCAAAATTATAAAATTTCTGCTTTTTTTAATAAGCCTAAAACAGTTTTTGTAGGTTTTACCCCATAACTTAACCATTTTTTAATATTGATTATATCAAAATTGTATTTTTTTGAAATTGGATCATAATAACCAAGTTCTGCAATCGGTTTTCCATCACGTCTCCAAGTATTTTCCATGATAACTAATCGATATGATGGAGAACGTTTTCGACCTATTCGTTTTAATCTTAATTTTAACATAAATATGATATACTAATTGTTTATTTTAATTTAATAAAAGTTAAATATTATTATCTACGAGAATAATGCTCAATAATAAGTAATTCATCTACTGGTAATTTGATATTATCTTTCTCACAATAATCTAAAACAGTTGCTTCTAATTTTGAAACATCAAATTTTAAATTAAATGGAATTTCACTCAGTTGATTATTTTTAAGATTATTAGTAATTAAATTTTTTGACGTAGTTTTTTTTTTCACACTGATTACATCAGTCGGACGACATTGGAAACTAGGAATATCAATAACTCGGTTATTGACTATAATATGACCATGATTTACTAACTGTCGAGCTTGAGCAATACTTTTTGCAAATCCTAAAGTGAAACAAAGTGTATCTAAACGCATCTCTAATAGTTGAAGTAAAATTAAACCAGTAACACCTTTTCGTCTTCTTGCTTCTTTGACATAACTGAATAGTTGGCTTTCTGTGACTCCATAATTAAATTTTAACTTTTGTTTTTCTTCTAAACGAATGCCATACTCAGTTAATTTTTTAGTATTTTCAAGAGAATTGCCATCTTTCCCTGGACGATTTAATTTTTTTGATTTTTTAGTTGTTAAACCGGGCAATGTTCCCAACCGTCGACTAATTTTTAATTTAGGTCCTCGATAACGTGACATAAAAATAAATTTAATAGATAAATAATTTTTAAAAATACTTAATTTCGAAATTCTCAACGCGGGCGAGTGACCGGACTTGAACCGGCGAATGGTGGAACCACAACCCACTGCCTTAACCGCTTGGCTACACCCGCCATATTGTCTTGACTAATAGTTTATCAGTTAATATCATTAAACGTCTAGTTTATTTATTACAAATTTCTTGAAACTAAATTTATGAGTCAAAAGAAAAATTTTTTTTTAAATGGTCAAACATATTACATTACTGGAAATTTAACTCTGTTTGATTTAATAAATTATTTTAATTATAATGATTCTTTGCTTGTTTTAGAACATAACAATTTAATCTATGATAAAAAAAAATGGAAAAATATTTTTATTAAAAACCACGATAATATTGAAATAGTCACAATTGTTGGGGGTGGATAATTCTAAAATTTTTTCAAAATCGTAGAATTATCTGGAATTTCAATACTATATTCTAATAGTAGCCTTAAATTTATTCGTTAATAAGGTTTTAAGATTATTAACTATATTTTCTACTTTTTTAGTTTGTAACGTTTTTTCATCGGACTGAAAAATTAATTGCAAACATAAACTAGTATGATTTTCAGGAATGGATGTACCACGATATTCGTCTAATAAATTTATTTTTGTTAAAAACTTGCTTCCATTTAAATATAAAATCTTTTTAAGATTTTCAAAAGAAGTTTGACTATGAATTATAAATGATAAATCTTTAATTATTTTTGGGTAAGACGAATATTCTTGATAGATTACTAGTTTATTTCTTTGAATTTGATTTTGAATTAATTCAAAATCAAATTCAAAGAAATAAAGATCGATTGGAAGATTTAATTTGTTAGCTAAAATAGGATGAACTTGTCCAAAATCTCCTAATTTATTACCATTTGTTAGATATAATTCAGCTGTACAATATGGATGCAAAATATTTTGTTTTTTTAATGACGTAGAAACTTTCCAATAGATTATAATATTTAATTTTTTAAACAACTCTTCTATCCTACCTTTTGCTTCAAACCAATCTAATAACCTTGGAGAATCATACCAAGATAATTTGGTTTTAACTCCTCCAAAAACGCCAGCAACGTACTCTTTTTCCGTAATCCCTTTTAAAAAATTTCCAAAGAAAACATGTCCATATTCAAATCCTTCAATTGCTGAATTACTTTTCTTAACATTTTCTTGTACTGTTTTTACTAAATTTGGTAATAAACTTGATCGAAGATTTGAATAGTCTTTAACTAAAGGATTTATTAATTTAATATCATTATGAATATAAGTTTTTTCTTCTACTAATGAATATTGAATCAACTCGTTTAAACCTAAAGTCAGAAGACAAGATGTAAGTTTTTTTCGTGTTTGATAATTATAATCTTCTCTTCCAATTGTTTTAGTCGTTGGTAGTCGAGTTAAAAAATTATTAAATCCATATAATCTACCAATTTCTTCTATTAAATCAATTTCTCGAACAATATCATCACTTCTCAAGTGCGGAATCTTGACTTGCCAGACTAAATTTTTTTCATCATAATTTATCTCAAATTTTAAACGTTTTAACGAGTTTGTAATTATGTCTGGTGAAATATATGTATCTATATTTTGGAAAGATGAATTAACTGGACCTAAAACTTTGTTAACATTCTCATACTCTAAAGTAATAGGTACTATGATTTTTTCTGAAGGTTGAGCAAGCGTATGAAGTTTACAAATCAAATTTGGATTTGAGATTCTTAATAAAGAAACTAATTTATAAAATGAGTTTAAAAGATTCGTACTTTTTAATGATTTTTCATATCTGGATGATCGAGTTGTTCGTAATCCTAACATTCTTGTTTGTTGTCGAATTTTTGTTGAATTGAAAATACTTCCTTCAATTAATAAAGATTTTGTAGTCTTTGACCAATAAATGTCTTGACTTGAAATAATTCCTGCAATACTAATAGGTAGTTCATTAGCTTTAAGAATTAAAATAGAATCATTTAATTTGTACTCTATTCCATCATTAGCCAAAAATTTTTTTATACTTTGATCGTATGTTAAGTTTAAAGTAACCTTTGAACTATTTGTTTTATAATAAATTTTATCTAAGTCATAAAATTCAAATGGATAACCCGTTTCTAATAAAATATAATTTTGAAAATCTATCAAATTATCTTCAGGCCTTATTCCTGAGGCAATTAATTTTTTTTTTAACCAATCAGGGGAAGTTAAAGTATTTAAGTTTTCAACTGTGATCGAAATAAATCCTAAACACTCATCTTCAGCTAAACTAATTTCTGATAAATTTTTAATTTTGTGGTCCCAATTAAAAGTTTTAGTTGAATAACTCGAAACTTGAGGAACCTGGTTTAATAAAGCAGAAATTTCTAATGAAATACCTTGAATTGATAAACTATCTGAACGATTTGCTGTTGCTGAGATATCTAATGTTACTGTTTTTTTATTATTGATTTCGACTTCTAAAATTTTTTCAACTTCAAAGCCGCTAAGCGTTAATTTTTCAATTAAAGAATTTAAATTAACAGTTTCAAGATCTACAAATTCGGTAACCCATTTTAATGATATTTGCATGTTTGAATTCTTTTAAAGTTTTGAATTAACCTGCTTTAGTAAAAACTAAACCATTTGTTTCTCCATATCTTTCCATAAATCTCATAAATCTATCCCAATCTTCCGGGCTTTTCATAATATAAATAGATTCAATGGCTTCAGGTTTTCCGTTAACAAATTTTGCATTTACATCTCTTGTTTCTAAAGTTCCTTCCTCATCAATTAAATACATTCCGGTAATTTCACCTTCTTTTGCAGTACTTTTATCTAAAATATTGGGTTTTTTGAAGCGAAAAGTTGCCGTTCCGGTACTTCCGTCTCGAGATCTTGTTAATCGAACATCAGGTAAAACTTTTTCGTCTAGACCTTTTATAAATTGAATTTTAGCTGTCATAATTTTATTTTTAGTCGAGATCGATAATTTATAATAATTATTTTTGTTCTAATTATGCAAGTTCTGGAAATAAAAAACAACTTTTTTGGATCTACATTCAATAATTAAAACAAGAATAACTGGGGTGGAAGGATTCGAACCTACGAATGGCGGAGTCAAAGTCCGCAGCCTTACCACTTGGCGACACCCCAAAGTTTTTGTATAAAAAACAATCATTAAAGAAAAATTATGTAAATATTGGGCAAGAAGGGATTCGAACCCCTGACACCGTAGTTCGTAGCCACGTGCTCTAGTCCACTGAGCTACAAGCCCAAAACAAAATTCTAACTTTTAATAATACTATAACTGTATAAATTTCGTAAAGATAAAAAAAATTCCTATAATTGAATTAAAACCTTGCAAAAGTAATAATTTTTGAATTAGAGTAATCTTTTAAATATTTTTAATAAAACTGAAAAACAATTAAATAAGTAAGTATGGGAAAAAAAATTTTATATCAAGATAATGCTCGACGTGCTTTAGAACGAGGAATGGAAATAATGGTTGAAGCTGTTTCTGTTACATTAGGACCAAAAGGTAGAAACGTCGTTTTAGAAAAGACTTATGGATCACCTCAAATCGTAAATGACGGCGTAACAATTGCGAAAGAAATTAATTTAAAAGATCATATTGAAAATACTGGAGTTTCGTTGATTCGGCAAGCAGCTTCAAAAACAAACGATGTGGCAGGGGATGGAACTACAACTGCAACTGTTTTGGCTTATGCTATGGTAAAAGAAGGCTTAAAAAATGTTGCAGCTGGTGCAAACCCAATTTCAATTAAATTAGGTATGGAAAAAGCGGCGCAATATTTGGTAACTCAAATTAACGAATTTGCACAACCGGTTGAAGATCTTCAATCTATTGAACATGTAGCGTCAATTTCAGCAGGTAATGACGAAGTAATTGGATCTCTTATCGCTGATGCACTAGCAAAAGTTGGAAGAGAAGGACTTATATCGTTAGAAGAAGGAAAAGGTAGTATAACAGAGCTTGAAATTACTGAAGGAATGAAATTAGAAAAAGGTTTTATTTCTCCCTATTTTATTAATAATACTGATAAAATGGAAGTTTCATATGAAAATCCATACATTCTGTTAACAGATAAAAGAATTACATTAGTGCAACAAGATTTATTACCTATTTTAGAACAGGTAACAAAAACAAAACGCCCACTTCTTATTATTGCTGAAGATGTTGAAAAAGAAGCTTTAGCTACTTTAATTTTAAATAAACTACGCGGTATTCTAAATGTTGTTGCTATACGAGCACCTGGTTTTGGAGAATTGCGAAAACAAATTTTAGCAGATATTGGCGTATTAACAGGAGGAACTGTGATTACCCAAGATGCCGGATTAAGTTTAGATAATATTCAACTTAATTTTTTAGGACAAGCTCGTCGAATAATTGTTAGCAAAGATACAACAACAATTGTAGCGAACGGTGATAGTTTAGAAGACATTAAAGTTCGTTGTGAACAGCTTCGAAAACAAGCCAATACTGCCGATACAACATATGAAAAAGAAAAATTACAAGATCGAATTGCAAAACTATCTGGTGGAATTGCAGTTATCAAAGTTGGTGCTATAACGGAAACTGAAATGAAAGATAAAAAATTAAGATTAGAAGATGCTGTTAATGCGACACGCGCAGCTGTAGAAGAAGGAATCGTTCCAGGTGGCGGAGCGACTTTAGCACATTTATCTGAAAATCTTGTAACATGGTCAAAGAACAATTTAAAAGAAGATGAACTTATTGGGGCCACGATTATCTCAAGAGCTATCTTAGCTCCTTTAAGAAGAATTGCTGAAAATGCTGGAATTAATGGGCCAGTCATTATTGAAAAAGTTCAACAACAAGAATTTGAAATTGGTTACAATGCTGCACAAAATACATTTGTAAATATGTATGAAGAAGGAATTGTTGATCCTGCTAAAGTTACTCGTTCTGGGTTACAAAATGCAACCTCAATTGCCAGTATGATTTTAACTACAGAATGTATTATTGTAGATGATTTTAAAAACTTAAAAAAATCATAAAATTCGTTTAAGTTTTTAAAACCAGTTAAACTACAAATCATTTAAATTAGACATTGGATCTGAATTAGATTCATTATCTAATTTAGCCTCTATCAGTTCTTTCATCGCGACTTTTAATTTTTCAATAGATGACTTTGCCGAATCCAGTTGATCATTTTGAATATCTTGTCTAATGTTTTCAATTAATTTTGTAATAGTTTTTTGTTTTTCTTCAGAAATTTGGTTTTTTACTGAAAGTAGTTCTTTTTCTGCTTCAAAACATAATGTTTCTGCTTGATTTTTTAATTCAATTTTTTCTCGTTTTGCTTTATCAGCTGCTGCATATTTTTCAGCTTCAGCTAACATATTTTCAACTTCATTTTCACTTAAATTTGAAGCACCTTGAATAGTTACAGATTGTTCAACACCTGTTTCTTTCTCTCTTGCTTTTACTGATAAAATTCCATCTACATCAATATCAAATGTAACTTCAATTTGTGGAACACCTCGAGGAGCGGATGGAATTCCATCTAATCTGAAATTGCCAAGACTTTTATTTCCACTAACTAATTCACGTTCACCTTGTAAAATATGAATTTCTACGTTAGTTTGATTATCCACTGCGGTTGAGAACATTTCTGATTTCTTTACTGGAATTGTTGTATTTCGAGCAATAATTTTTGTCATAACTCCGCCAAGTGTTTCAACACCTAATGATAATGGGGTTACATCTAATAATAAAATATCTTTGATTTCCCCTGCTAAGATACCTGCTTGAATTGCTGCTCCAATTGCAACTACTTCATCTGGGTTAACTGATTGATTTGGCTTTTTATCTGTTAATGACTCAACTAATTTTTGAATAGCCGGAATACGAGTTGACCCACCGACTAAAACAACTTCATCTATGGCAGATTTATTTAATCGTGCATCATTTAATGCTTTTTCAACAGGAATTCGACAACGGTTTATTAAATTTGAACACAATTTTTCAAAACCTTCTCTTGTTAATTCTTTTTCAATATGTTTAGGTCCTGTTTTATCCGCAGTAATAAATGGTAAATGAATTGTTGTTTTTTCAAGTGTTGATAATTCCATTTTGGCTTTTTCAGCTGCTTCCGTTAATCGTTGTAAAGCTTGAATATCATTTATTAAATCGATCCCTTCTTTTTCTTTAAAATCGTTAATTAACCAGGTAACCAAAACTTTATCAAAATCATCACCACCTAAATTCGTATCACCTGCAGTAGCTAAAACTTCAAAAATCCCATCTCCAACTTCTAAAATTGAAACATCAAATGTACCACCGCCTAAATCAAAAACTAAAATAGTTTCATTTTGTTTTTTATCTAACCCATAAGCTAATGAAGCAGCTGTTGGTTCATTAATGATTCTTAAAACTTCAATGCCTGCAATTTTTCCTGCATCCATTGTTGCTTGTCTTTGAGAATCATTAAAATAAGCTGGGACAGTAATAACTGCTTGAGTTACTTCTTGGCCTAAATAAGTCGTTGCATCATTAATTAATTTTCGTAATACTTGAGCTGAAATTTCTTCTGGACTAAATTCTTTATTTAAGGCTGGACATTTGATTTTAATATTTTCATTTAAATCTTTGACTACTTTATATGGTAGTTGTTTTGCTCCTGCCGAAATTTCATTTTCTTTTGAACCAATGAAGCGTTTTACTGAAAAAAATGTATTTTCTGGGTTAATAACTGCTTGTCGTTTTGCAATTTGACCTACTAGTAATTCTTGTTTTTTAGTGTAAGCTACAACGGAAGGAGTTGTTCTTAAACCTTCTGCATTTATAATTACACTAGGTTGACCACCTTCAATTGCAGCTACAACCGAATTTGTCGTACCCAAATCAATTCCTACAACTTTCGCCATTTTGTTCTCCTCTTAAACTATCATTTTTTATATTTTAGACTTAATTATAGACAATTCTTTTTCAATTAATAACCCTAAAAATCCGTAGTAATTTGTTTTTTATAACAGTGCAAGTTTGTTTTGTGTGGACAAACAGGAAAAAATTTTTTAAACTAGAAAATATAATTTATTAATTAAAATTAATTTATTCCGTTCTAAATTTAAAGAATGAAAGTTGATTTAATCTAAAAACTATTCGGAGGACTATCGTGAATGTAGGTTTATTAGGAAATAAAATTGGCATGACCCAAATTTTTGATGAATCTGGTAACATTATTCCAGTTACAATTTTAAAAGTTGGCCCGTGTGTTGTGACACAAGTAAAAACAAAAGCCAAAGATGGATACAATTCAATTCAAGTTGGGTATAGTAACGTTTCGAAGAAGTCATTGACTGGACCCGAATTGGGACATTTACGAAAATCAGATATTCAACCATTAAAATATTTAAAAGAATTTCTTGTTGAGGATCCTACTAAATTTGAAGTCGGTCAAGTTTTAAAAGTGGATAGATTTGAACCGGGACAACTTGTAAATATCAAAGGTAAAACTATCGGTAAAGGTTTTTCTGGACTTCAGAAACGTCATAATTTTGCTCGTGGACCAATGACTCATGGTTCTAAAAATCATAGAGCACCAGGTTCTATTGGTATGGGTACAACACCAGGACGCGTTTTGCCTGGTAAAAAAATGGCGGGTCAATTAGGAAACAAAGTTGCAACAATTCAAAAACTTAAAATTATTCAACTAAACTTAGAAGAAAACATTCTAGTTATTAAAGGATCAGTTCCAGGAAAACCTGGAAATTTATTAAGTATTGTTCCTTTTGGCTAAAAGAGACCCAATTAAAAACTTAATATTAGTAAAATCAAGTATGACCGTTCAAAAATTTATAAAATATACTCCATTAGACATCGCTGGAAAAAAATTAGATTCGATCCATCAATTGAAACTAAATATTCTTGAAAAATCAGGAAATTATTTACTACATAGAGATCTTTTACGACATCAAAATTCTCAACGACAAGGAACGGTTTCGACAAAAACTCGAAGTGAAGTTCGAGGCGGTGGTCGAAAACCATGGCGTCAAAAAGGTACTGGACGTGCTCGGGCAGGTTCAAATCGTTCGCCTTTATGGAAAGGTGGTGGTGTAATTTTTGGCCCAAAACCAAAAACGGTCTTTTTAAAATTAAACAAAAAAGAACGTCGATTAGCCTTGCAAACTTTGTTATATAACAAACGAGACGATATCTTAATAATTGAAAATTTAGAAAACAAAATAACAGAATCAAAGACAAAAAACTTTGTAAACATTTGTGACAAATGCTCGATAAGTTTAAATCAAAAAATTTTAGTAGTTGTTTCGAAAAAAACTCTTCCATTAAAACTATCTACACAAAATATTAAGAACGTTGAATTAATTTTAGCTTCAAATTTAAATACTTTTAGTTTATTAAAAGCAAAGCAAATTATTTTAACACCATTAGCAATAAACGATATAAAGGAGATTTATTGTGATTAATTCTTCAAATTTTTATCTTAACAAAAGACAAATTATCAAATATCCTATTATTACTGATAAAGCTACAAGACTTTTAGAAAACAATCAATACAGTTTTATCGTAGATCGTTACGCTGATAAACTTTCCATTAAGGTTGCTATTGAATACTTATTTGACGTCAAAGTCATAAAAGTGAATACGTGTCGCCTTCCACGCAAACAAAAACGTGTAAGTAAATATATTGGATGGAAACCACAATATAAGAAAGCAATTGTGAGTTTATCAGAGGGCGATGTAATAAACTTATTTACCGAAAATTAATAAATAAAAAACAATAAAGTTTATGAGTATCCGTCTTTATAAATCATATACACCAGGTACACGGAATCGAGCACTTTCAGCTTTCACTGAAATTACAAAAACAAAACCAGAAAGAAATTTAATTAAAAAAAACCATCGCAATAAAGGACGAAATAATAGAGGAGTTATTACAATTCGTCATCGTGGCGGAGGTCATAAGAGACGTTATAGAATAATTGACTTTAACCGTAATAAATATGGAATTGAAGGAATTGTATCCTCAATTCAATACGATCCAAATAGAAATTCTAGAATTGCTTTAATTTATTATAAAGATGGTGAAAAAAAATATATATTACATACAAAAGATTTAAATATTGGTGATAAAATTTTATCGGGTTCTGGTTCACCATTAAATGTCGGAAATACTTTACCATTATCTGATATTCCGTTAGGTACCTCGATTCATAATCTTGAGTTGATTCCAAATAAAGGAGGACAGCTTGTTCGTGCAGGTGGAACATCAGCAAAAATATTAGCAAAAGAAGGAGATTATGTTACTTTAAGATTACCTTCTAAAGAGATCAGATTACTTCGAAAAGAATGTTTTGCCACAATTGGAGAAGTTAGTAATAATGATGCATTTTTAGTTCAAAGTGGTAAAGCTGGAAGAACTCGTTGGTTAGGTAAACGTCCAACAGTTCGTGGTTCAGTTATGAATCCATGTGATCACCCCCATGGTGGTGGTGAAGGAAGAGCACCAATTGGCCGAACGCGTCCATTAACTCCATGGGGGAAACCAGCATTAGGTATCAAAACAAGACAAAGAAAAAAATTAAGTGATGCATACATTCTTCGTCGCCGTGTTTAAACAATTATTTAAAAGTTTAATATATTAATGAAAATATTTTAAGATGCCAAGATCATTAAAAAAAAGTCCGTTCGTTGCCTATCATTTATTAAAAAAAATTAATAAAATGAATCAAGCTGGAAAAAAAGATACTACAATTACAACTTGGTCGAGGTCTTCAACAATCTTACCGAGTATGGTTGGCTTTACAATTGCAGTTTACAACGGTAAGCAACATGTACCTGTTTTTATTTCTGATCAATTAGTCGGACATAAATTAGGTGAATTTGTATCAACAAGAAATTTCAAAACGCATATTAAAGCTGATAGAAAACAAAAACGTTAGAAAAATGAATCGAATTTTATATGAAATTAGATGTAAATGTAAGGAAGAATTTTCGATAACTAAAAAACACAAATTAATTAGTCGAACTGAAGGAAAACCATTTTTATATCCTAATCCGAATGAACTTACATCTAAAACTTTCCAAATAAAATACGAAAAAAAATTATCTTCAATTGCAAAGTTTTTATTAAATAGTTTTCAAAATAAATATCTTTATTACGCAATCGATGATATTTTAGATTTATTCAAATCAAATCCGACAGAACGAGATAATCTTTTAACAATTTTATATTCACCTGTTCTTTCATTACAAAACAATCTTTGTATTAACTTTGTTGATATCTGGATTTATGAAATTTATATTAGTGAAGTGTTAAAAACAAATAAATTTTTGACAAAGAACTTTGAAAATTTGGAGCAATTTAACTATATAACCATTAAACTTTTATATAGAACTAAAATTCCTATTAAAAAACAAGAATCATTATGGTAAATTTTTAGACTTGTTCGAAAAGTTTAAAAAAAAATTATTTTTTATTAATTAAAAGCATATATTGAACACAATTACTTATGTCAAATTCGCAATCAGTCAAAGCAATAGCGAAATATATTCGAATTTCCCCTCATAAAATAAGACGAATTCTAGATCAAATTCGAGGTCGTTCTTACCAAGAAACTTTAATGATTTTAGAATTCTTACCTTACAATGCTGTAGGACCTATTTGGCAAGTAGTTCACTCAGCTGCAGCAAATGCAAAACATAATTATGGATTAGATAAAAAAAAACTAATCATTGATCAAATTTTTGCGGATGAAGGACCTAAGTTAAAAAGAATTCGACCACGTGCTCAAGGAAGAGCATACAAAATTTTAAAACCAACCTGCCATATTACGGTTATTATGAAAGAAACTAATTAAATAAAAAACTTTAAAGTAAAAAGATTAACTCTATGGGTCAAAAAACACATCCGTTAGGTTTTAGATTAGGTATTACGCAAGAGCATAAATCGACTTGGTATTTTAATTTTAATCAATATGCTAATGTTCTAGAAGAAGATTATAAAATTCGAACCTATATTTCTTCAATTGCAAAAGTAAACAATATTTCTAATCTTCAAATTCTTAGAAATGGATTAAATGATCAGATTCAATTACAAATTGAAACTGGCAAACCTGGAATATTAGTGGGAGAGTTAGGTACTGGACTTGAAACTTTATTGAATAATATTAAAAAAACCTTACCAGCAAGTCGTCAAGTTACAATTAAGGTTTTCGAAGTTGAAAAAGTTGATTTAGATGCTCGTCTTCTTGCTGATTTAGTTGCTGAACAATTAGAAAAACGTATTGCTTTTAGAAGAGCGATTCGCGAAGCTTTACAAAGAGCTCAAAAACAAAACGTAAACGGAATTAAAATTCAAGTTTCAGGTCGTCTTAATGGTGCTGAAATTGCAAGAAGTGAATGGATTCGAGAAGGACGAGTACCATTACAAACTTTACGTGCCGATATTGATTATGGAACAACAGAAGCTAATACTATTTATGGAGTTTTAGGCATTAAAGTTTGGTTATTTAAGAGTGAAATCTTATCTAAATAAAAAATATTAGTTAAGAAAATTTATATTTTTATTAAATCAATTTATTATGTTAAGTCCAAAAAGAACAAAATATAGAAAGTACCATCGTGGACGTATGAAAGGTACAGCAACACGCGGAAATGAAATTTGCTTTGGAAGTTTCGGTTTGCAAGCATTAGAACCTAATTGGGTTACCTCACGTCAAATTGAGTCAGCTCGACGAACAATTACCCGTTATACTAAACGTGGAGCTAAATTATGGATTCGAATTTTTCCAGATAAAACTGTAACTGCTCGTGCAGCTGAATCACGAATGGGTTCTGGTAAAGGTGGTGTAGATTATTGGGTAGCTGTAGTAAAACCTGGAACAATTATATTTGAAATTAGTTCTGTTCCCTTAGATGTTGCTAAAACCGCATTAAATTTAGCAGCCTATAAATTACCGTTAAAAACAAAATTTATTATTAAGTATTAAATAAAATATGAGTCTACCTCAATTTACTGATATTATTTCACTTTCAAATACAGAGATCTCTGAATCTATTATTGAAACTGAAAACGAATTATTTAATTTACGTTTTAAAAAAGCTACTCGTCAAAGTTTTAAATCGCATAACATAAAATATACAAAACGTCGTTTAGCTCAATTAAAAACACTTTTAACATTAAGGTTAGAAAACTCGGATCAAAAAAAAGAAATTAATAAATTGATTACAAATTAAGGAGTTTTAAATGCCCGTCAAGCAACAAATTGGTATTGTAATTAGTAATAAAATGCAAAAAACTATTGTGGTGAAAATCGAAAATCGATATTCGCATCCAATATACTCTAAAACTATGGTAAGAACTAAGAAATATTTAGCTCATGATGAATTGGAGGAATGCAAGATCGGTGACAAAGTTTTAGTTCAAGAATGTCGACCATTAAGTAAAAGAAAACGTTGGAAATTAGTTGAAATTATTTCAAAATCATCGTTAATAAGTTAAATATTTTTATGATTTATCCTCAAACAATTTTAACAGTAGCCGATAATACCGGTGCTAAAAAAGTAATGTGTATTCGAATATTAGGTGGTAACAAAAAATATGCCGAAATTGGCGACACTATTATTGCCGTTGTCAAAGAAGCTATACCAAACATGCCTGTCAAACGTTCTGATGTAGTAAAAGCAGTTGTAGTAAGAACTAAAAAAACGATTCGCCGTCAAGATGGTATGTATATTAGATTTGATGATAATGCAGCAGTTGTTGTAAACGCAGATAATAATCCTCGCGGTACTCGTGTTTTTGGTCCTGTAGCGCGTGAAATTCGTGATAAAAATTTTTCTAAAATTGTATCCTTAGCACCGGAGGTTTTATAAATGCCAAACCCAAACAACCAAAAAATCAATCTTAAAATAGGGGATCAGGTAAAAATTATTTCAGGTTTTCATAAAAATGAAACTGGAGAAATTATTAAAATTAATCGAAAAACTAAAAAAGTTATAGTCCAAGGAATTAATTTTAAGTTTAAACACGTTAAACCAAATACAGAAAATGAAATAGGTGAAATTAAACAATTTGAGGCACCGATTCATCATTCAAATGTTAAACTAAATTCAAAAGAAGTATCTTAATATGCTAAATCAACATTCATTAGAAGAAATTGCTGATATTTACAATTTACTTGGAGATATCAAAAAAGAATATGAAGAAGGAATTAAGCCTATTTTACTAAAAAATAGTCCTGATCGATTCAGAAATCCACACAGTCTTCCAAAATTAAAAAAAATTCAAATTAATCGGGGACTAGGATTAGCAGCTCAAAATACAAAGATTTTAAAAAAAAATATTGAAGAATTTGAAAAAATAACTGGGCAAAAACCTATTATTACAAGAGCAAAAAAAGCAATTGCTGGATTTAAAATTCGGGAAGATATGGAGTTAGGGTTAAATGTAACATTGAGAGGAGAAAAAATGTATGCCTTCTTAACGAAACTATTGTTCTTTACATTTGCTCAAATTAGGGATTTTCGCGGCTTATCTTTAAGAAGTTTCGATAAAGCTGGAAACTATAGTTTTGGTTTGAAGGAACAATTAATTTTCCCGGAAATTGATTATGACGATGTTGAACAAACTCAAGGTCTTACAATTAACCTTGTTTTAGAACATTCGTTTCCAAAATCTAAATCAAAATCAAAATCAATGGATAAAATTTTAAATGGAATGATTTTATTTAAATTTTTAAGATTTCCATTAAATGACTGCGGATATTATGAAAAATATTCATCATTTTCAGAAGTAAACCAAGTTTGGGATCGAAAACGACATTTAAAAAGAAAACGTTGGTCACAAGAATAATTAAAAGACAAATCTATTTGATAAGGAGAGAACTATAATTATGGTAACGGATACTATTTCAGATATGTTAACAAGGATCCGAAATGCTAATATGGTAAAGCATCAAATTGTACAGGTTCCGGCTACAAAAATGTCTTTAGCTATAGCAGGTATTTTAAAAGAAGAAGGGTTTATAGAAGATTTTGAAAGTTACCAAGAAAACAAAAGTCAGTATTTATTGATTTCATTGAAATATACTGGAAAATCTAGAAAACCAGTTATTAGCGAAATTAAACGAGTAAGTAAACCTGGTTTACGTGTTTATGCGAATGCAAAAACATTACCAAGAGTTTTAGACAATTTAGGAATTGCAATTATATCAACTTCTAAAGGTGTAATGACAAATCTTAAAGCTAAAAACTTTGGTATTGGAGGTGAAGTTTTATGTTATATTTGGTAAATAAGGAGTTTATAAAATGTCACGGATAGGAAAATTACCAATTATTATTCCTGATAATATTGATATTAATCATAATGGATCAGAAATTAAGGTTAAAGGAAAATTTGGAACTTTGGAAACCCAAATCCCAGATATTATTGAAATTCAATTAGATGCTAATGTTTTAAAAGTAAGTTTAAAAAATGAAGCACGAAATCTTCGGTCATTACATGGTTTATATCGTACATTGATTAATAATATGATTATTGGAGTTTCAGAACAGTTTCAATTAACTTTGATTTTAAAAGGTGTTGGTTATAGAGCTAGTGTTCAAGGGAAAGAAATTATTTTAAACTTAGGCTATAGTCATCCTGTTAAAATAGATATTCCAGAGAATATTTCTGTTGAAGTCGTTCAAAATACAACTATAAATTTAAAATCATGCGAGAAAGAACTATTAGGATTGTTTGCTTCAAACATTCGTGCTTGGCGACGACCAGAACCATATAAAGGGAAAGGAATTTTATACAAAGATGAACGGATTATTCGCAAAGCTGGAAAATCTGGAAAATAAAAGAATTAGCAAACTTTATTTTTCAATTTTTAATCGGTAAATACTGATGATTGCTTCTTAACTTAAATTATAACATCATTATATTTTTAAAAAATTAAAATTATGAAATTTTCAAAACAAGCTTTGGTGAAATTAAAAACTAAAAACAAAAAGTTAAACCCGAATAAATATAAAAAATTAAAACGTGAAGCATTGCGTGGTAAGATTAAAGGAACAACTGAAAGACCTAGATTATCAGTTTATCGGTCAAATGAAAATATTTATGCACAAATCATTGATGACACTAATTCAAAAACTTTACTTAGTTGTTCTACTTTAAATAGATCTATCAAACTTAGTTTCTCAACAAAACGCACCTGTGATGCTTCTCGACTTATGGGAGAAAAATTAGCTGAGTTAAGTTTAAAAAAAAATATTACAAAAATTGTTTTTGATCGCGGTCCTTATTTATATCATGGACGCATAAAAGCATTAGCAGATGGAGCTAGAGCTGGTGGTTTGCAATTTTAAAAAAATTTGTAAATAATTACAAAAATTAAATATATCTTATGAGTAGTGATTTTAAAAAAATAAATAAGTTAAAAAAAAATTCTCGACGTAACAGTACTGTCCAAGAATCGAAATTTGTAGAACGATTGATAAAAATTAGTCGAGTTTCCAAAGTAACAAAAGGTGGTAAAAAAATAAGTTTTCGCGCTATTGTTGTTGTTGGAGATGAAAATGGAAAAGTTGGTGTAGGTGTTGCTAAAGCAGATGATGTCGTTAATGCTTTCAAAAAAGCAAAAACTGATGGCCGGAAAAATTTAATACAACTTCCAATTACAAAATCATTAAGTATTCCTCATAATATTGTTGGAAATTTCGGAGCTTGTAAAGTAATTATGAGACCATCTATTGAAGGTTCTGGGGTAATTGCTGGCGGAGCAGTTCGAATTGTATTAGAAGTAGCGGGTGTGAAAAATGTTATTGCAAAACAATTAGGCTCTAATAACTTGTTAAATAATGCTCGTGCATCAATTTGTGCTTTAGACAATTTAACTACAAGATCACAAGTCGCAAAAAAACGCGATTTAAATTTAGGGTAATATTTATAAATCTATAAATAAAAAAGTGAAGATTAATAAGGAAAGTAAATATGTTTTATTAAATCGCTTATTATTTAGTCTTGGAGTCCTATTATTAATTCGAGTTGGAACATTTCTTCCGATTCCTGGAATAAATCATAGTGATTTAGCATTTTATATTCAAAAACATTCGGCAGCAAAAAATTTATTAAGCACGTTTTCAGGTGACAATACTTTTGTAATTGGTTTATTTACTTTAAATATTTTCCCCTATATAAATGCAACTATTTTTGTTCAATTACTTCTAGGGTTTTCTCCCAAACTTGCAAAATTACAAAAAGAAGCCGATTTTGAAGGTCGTCGTTCAATTACTCGTTTGACACGTTTTATAACTTTAATTTGGGCTATTCTTCAAAGTGTTGGTGTTACTTTATATTTGAAAAAAATATTATTTGATTGGAACTATTTTTTAGCGTTTGAAACAATTCTTTCGTTAACCACTGGGGCAATGATAGTTTTATGGTTAAGTGAATTAATTAGTGACTATGGATTAGGCAATGGCCCATCGTTACTAATTTATACTAATATTATTTCAAATTTACCAAATTTGTTTAAAAAACTAATTCTCGAAAATAGTGATAATTTTAATAGTTTTTCAATAATAAGTACCGTTTTAGTTGGTTTTAGTGCATTATATGGAATTGTTTTATTACAAGAAGGTATTAGACCAATTCCATTAATTTCTTCAAAACAATTAAATCAATCTGAATTAAAATACGTAACTACTTATCTTCCCGTAAGATTCAATCAAGCAGGAATAATGCCTATTATTTTAACAACGGCTATTTTGGTAATACCAAATTATATTATCAATTTGGGAATCTTTCAGTGGTTAAATTTACCTACATCTTTTAAATTTGTTTCTTGGATTTATTGGATAGGTTATTTTGGATTAATTTTAATATTTAGTAACTTTTATTCATCAATTGTTTTAAATCCAAAAGATATTTCTGATCAACTTCAAAAAATGTCTGTAACCATTCCAGGCATTAGACCTGGAGTACAAACAACTTTTTATTTAAAACAAGTTATAAAAAGAGTTACATTAATAGGTAGTACACTGCTTGCAACTTTAACCGTAGTACCTAATTTTATTGCCTCAACATTAAATATTGACGGTCTTAATGGATTAAGTACAACCTCTTTACTAATTTTGGCTGGTGTAGTTTTAGATTCAATTCGTGAAATTAAAAATATTTATTATTCAAATATTTATAACGATATTTATCAATAAATTAACAATTATTATTAAAAAATTAAAAATGAAAGTTCGTCCTTCAGTAAAAAAAATGTGTGATAAATGTAGAGTAATTAAACGGCATGGTAAAGTTATGGTAATTTGTTCAAATCCAAAACACAAACAACGTCAAGGATAATATTTTAAAGGAGTTTAAAAAATGGTAAGATTAGTTGGTGTTGATTTACCAAGAAATAAAAAAATTGCATATGCCCTTACTTACATTCATGGAATTGGTCTTACATCTGCAAAAAAAATTATTAAAATTGCAGCAATTGATTCTGAGACAAGAGTTTATAACATAACTACAGAACAATCTGTATTATTACGTCAAACCTTAGAAGATTTAAATCTAAAATTAGAAGGAGATTTGAGAAGATTTAACGGTTTAAATATTAAACGATTAAGTGAAATAAATTGTCATAGAGGGAAACGACATCGAGCTAATTTACCGGTTAGAGGTCAACGAACTAGAACAAATGCTCGCTCGCGCCGAGGAGCAAAGAAAACTGTTACTGGTAAGAAAAAATAAGTTTCTTTGTAATAGTATTAAATTTACTTAAAAATTTTTATATGGCACAAACAAGTAGAAAAGTAACAACAAAAAAAAATAAAAATAGTTTTACAAGCGGCGTTGTTCATATTCAGTCAACATTTAATAATACAATTGTAACAATCACAAATTTGACTGGTGACACTATTTCATGGGCATCAGCTGGTAGTTCTGGGTTTAAAGGAGCTCGGAAAAGTACACCTTTTGCTGCTCAAACAGCCGCTGAAAAAGCAGCATTAGAAGCTTTAGGTACGGGTATGAAAAATGTTGACATTTTAGTAAAAGGACAAGGATCAGGTCGTGAAACAGCCATTAGAGCAATTGAAGGTGCAGGACTTGAAATAACCTCAATTCAAGATGTAACATCTGTTCCACATAATGGATGTCGACCTCCAAAACGACGTCGAGTTTAGAATTTCTATTTCTAATAAATTAAAATATGAGTAAGATTTCTATTAAATGTCTTAAATCAAAAAAAATTGAATCAGGTGCTTGTCATGGACAATTTCTGATAAATTCTTTAAGACCAGGTCAAGGAATAACAATTGGAAATCAACTACGGCGAGTTCTTTTAAATGATTTAGGGGGAGTAGCTATTTCGGCAGTTCGCATTGCTGGTGTAAGTCATGAATTTTCTACAATTCCTGGAGTTCGAGAAGATATTCTTGAAATTTTATTAAATTTAAAAGGAATCGTTTTTAAAAGTAATACAAAAACAGTTCAATTTGGGCGGTTAAAAATTCAAGGTCCAGTTGTTGTTACTGCAGACTTAATTCAGTTACCGTCAAATTTAGAAATTGTAAATCCAAATCATTATATTATGACAATTTCTACTCCGAATATTATTGAACTTGAGTTTAAGTTTGAATATGGAACGGGATATAAATTAGCTTCGCAAACTTTTTCAGAAGATACTACTAATGATAATTATCTACAGCTGGATACTATTTTTATGCCGGTTCAAAAAGTCGATTTTAAAATAGAAAATGTTTATGATAATGCTAATAATATAAGTGAACGAGTATTCTTAGATATTTGGACAAATGGTAGTATTTCACCAAGTAAAGCTTTTAAATCTGCTGCTCAAATTACAATCGATTTATTTAATTTATTACTTGAACATAAAAGTATAAATGAAAATAATAAAATTGAAACAAAAATGCGTTCAATAAATATAGAACCTTATACTAATATCGCAATTGAAGAATTACAACTATCGGTTCGAGCATACAATTGTTTAAAAAAAGCTCAAATAAATACTGTTGGGGATTTATTACAATATTCTCCAGAAAAATTACAAGAACTTAAAAATTTTGGGCGAAAATCTGCAGATGAAGTTTTTTCAACATTAAAACATAAATTAAATATTATTTTAAAATAATATTTAATTTATGTTTATTTATTTTCAACAAAAATTATGAAATCATTAAATAAAACATTGTTAACAACTAAAGATTACAAAAATCGTAATTGGTTTCTTATCGATTGTAAAGGACAAAAATTAGGTCGCCTTGCAACGGTTATTACGAGTTTATTAAAAGGCAAACTAAAGCCACAGTACCATCCGTCTGCAGATACAGGAGATTATATAGTTTTAGTAAATGCAGATTTAATTATTTTAAACAAAGAAAGTAGGCATTTTCTTGTTTATAACCCTGGTCGACCGGGTCGTTCTTTAAAAATCAAAAATGTATCTAACTGTCTTACAAAATTGACTATTGAACGTGCAGTAAAAAGAATGCTATCACGAACAGAAGCAAAAAGATTAATGAGACGATTAAAAATTTATAATGATCAGAACCATCTTCATCAAGCACAAAATCCAATCCAAATTGATCTTAGTAATTTCTACTCGAGTGTTCAATTTGATAATAAAAAATAATCAAGTACAATTAATATTTCGATATTAGAAGTAAATAAGGATTTAGAAAAATACTAACAAATATACTTATGACAAAATTAATTTTTCAAAAAGATCAAATTGGTCTTGGAAAACGAAAACAAGCAATTGCAAGGGTATTTCTTATTCCTGGGAAAGGAAATTTAGTTATTAACAAAGTTTCAGGTAACAAATACTTACAATATAACGATACTTATCTTAACAGTGTGTGGGCACCTTTAAAAAAGTTAAATTTAGAAAAACAATTTGACATTATAGTATTAGTAACAGGTGGCGGACTTACCGGCCAAACTGACGCTATTCGATTAGGAGTGGCAAGACAACTATGCAAATTAGATCAAAATAACCGAGTACTCTTAAAACCATTTGGTTTTTTAACACGTGACTCACGGATTAAAGAACGTAAAAAATATGGGTTACGAAAAGCAAGAAAAGCTCCACAATATTCAAAACGTTAAATTTTATACTTATAGAAATATGCCAAAATCTGATATACATCCTAAATGGTTTCCTGCTACACCAATTTTATCTGATGGAAAGCCACTTTGTTTTATTGGTTCAACAAAAAGTGAATTACAAATTGATATTTGGTTAGCTAACCATCCATTTTATACAAAGTCACAAGTTATGATTGACAGTGAAGGTCGAGTAGAAAGATTTATGAAAAAATATGGTTTAAATTCGACTGATCAATAATTTGTAAAATTTATTTAAAAAAGAATTTTAAAATTTTATGCCAACTATACAGCAATTAGTTCGTTCAAGACGTATACAAATAAAAAAGAAAACAAAATCACCTGCGCTTGTAAATTGTCCTCAACGCCGGGGGGTTTGTACAAGGGTTTATACAACTACACCTAAGAAACCGAATTCAGCAATTCGAAAAGTTGCCCGAGTACGTTTAACATCGGGGTTTGAAGTAACAGCTTATATTCCGGGTGTTGGACATAATTTACAAGAACATTCAGTTGTTTTAATTCGGGGTGGTCGCGTTAAAGATTTACCAGGGGTTCGCTATCATATTATTCGAGGGGCATTAGACACTGGAGGAGTCAAAAATAGAACTCAAGGTCGTTCAAAGTATGGTGTTAAAAAGCCAAAATCTTAAGAAATAACAAAAAATTAATATATTAAATTGATGACCTAAAGTTTAGGTTATCAATTTAGTTTTTATTTAATTCAATAAAGTAAAAAATTTATTATATTATGTCGCGTAGAAATATTTCAAAAAAACGTTTTCCACAAACTGATTCTATTTATGATAGTTATTTAGTTAGTATATTAATTTCAAGAATTTTAAAATCTGGCAAAAAAACCATTGCAAAAAACATCGTATATGAAGCATTTGAACTTATCAAAAAAAAAACAAACGACGATCCATTAAAAGTTTTTGAAACAGCGATTAGAAAGGCTAGTCCAATTGTTGAAGTGAAAGCTCGAAGAATCGGAGGTTCAACTTATCAAGTGCCTGTTGAGGTAAGCGGTTTTAGAGCCACAAATTTATCATTACGTTGGATTATTAAATATTCTCATCAACGAGTTGGAAGAAGCATGTCAATTAAATTAGCTAATGAAATTATTGACACAGCTAATGAAATCGGTAATACTATTAAAAGAAAGGAAGAAACTCATAAAATGGCTGAGGCTAATAAAGCTTTTGCACATTTTAGATATTAATTTAAATCTATAATTTGTCTCGCCAAAAGCTTAAAACTCAATTATAATTTTGTAAAAAATTAAAGGAACTTTAAAATGGCACGTGAAAAATTTGAACGTACAAAACCGCATGTTAATATTGGTACTATTGGTCACGTAGATCACGGAAAAACAACTTTAACTGCAGCAATTACTGCTACACTATCATTAGAAGGAGGTTCTGAATTTAAAGCTTATTCAGATATTGATGCTGCACCAGAAGAACGTGCACGGGGTATTACAATTAATACTGCACACGTCGAATATGAAACAGCGAATCGTCATTATGCCCACGTAGACTGTCCCGGTCACGCAGATTACGTAAAAAATATGATTACGGGTGCAGCACAAATGGATGGTGCAATTTTAGTAGTATCAGCTGCTGATGGACCAATGCCGCAAACTCGTGAACATATTTTATTATCAAAACAAGTAGGTGTTCCACATATTGTTGTATTTTTGAATAAACAAGATCAAGTGGATGATGAAGAATTATTAGAATTAGTAGAATTAGAAGTTCGTGAATTATTGTCGGCTTACGATTTTCCAGGTGAAGAAATTCCTGTATGTCCTGGTTCTGCTTTACAAGCAATTGAAGCTATTTCGGCAAATCCATCTTTAAAACGTGGTGATAATCCATGGGTTGATAAAATTTTTGCTTTAATGGATGCGGTGGATAGATATATTCCGACACCAGTCCGCGATACTGAAAAAACTTTTTTAATGGCAGTTGAAGACGTTTTCTCTATTACAGGACGTGGTACCGTTGCAACAGGACGTATTGAGCGTGGCATCGTTAAAGTAGGCGATAGCGTTGAAATTGTTGGAATTAGTGCTACTAAAACAACAACGATTACTGGTATTGAAATGTTCCAAAAAACCTTAGACGAAGGAGTTGCAGGTGACAATGTTGGTATCTTGTTACGTGGTATTACACGTGAAAATATCGAACGTGGTATGGTATTAGCAAAACCCGGAACAATTACTCCGCATACAAACTTCGAATCAGAGGTATATGTTTTAACAAAAGATGAAGGTGGTCGTCATACTCCATTCTTTAGTGGTTACCGACCTCAGTTTTATGTTCGAACAACTGATGTAACAGGTGCGATTACTCAATTTACAGCAGATGATGGTTCAGTTGTTGACATGGTAATGCCAGGAGATCGTATCAAAATGACTGCTGAATTAATTTACCCTGTTGCTATTGAAGAAGGTATGCGATTCGCAATTCGTGAAGGTGGTCGTACAATTGGAGCAGGTGTTGTTTCTAAAATTATTAAATAATAAAAAATTTTTATGGAAATAAAAACGAATGCAAAAATTCGTGTAAGATTAGAATCTTTTAATGATGAACTTTTAATTTCTTCATGCCAAAAAATAGTTAATGTTTTAAATAATATATCTTTAAAGTCTATCGGAATGGTTAGTTTACCAACTTCAAAACGAATTTATTGTGTTTTACGATCACCTCATGTTAATAAAGATTCACGAGAACACTTTGAAATTCGAGTCCATAAACGAATTTTAGAAATTTATTATGATTTAGAAGTACCAATCTTTGATTTATTAGCGGAAGTCGATTTATCTCCCGGAGTTTTTTATCGCATTTGTCTATCCTAAATATTGCTATATTTAGGATAAATTATTTCTAGATATACAAATAATTATCAATTTCAATAGTTTTTTTCTATTAGTTTTATATTGGGAACGGAGAGACTTGAACTCTCACGCCTATCACTAGGCAACGGATTTTAAGTCCGTCGTGTCTACCGATTTCACCACATTCCCTTTTTATTTTTACTATCATTATATTAATGATAGTAAAAATAAAAAACAAGGTTATAGTTTTAATTTTATAAGGCGGCACCCAGATTCGAACTGGGGATAGAGGATTTGCAATCCACGGCCTTACCACTTAGCTATACCGCCAATTATTTAATCTATCTTCATTATAGTCTATTACTTAGTAATCTTAAACTATTTATTTTAATCTAGATAGTAAAAATTAATTTTTGCCCTAGGTTTTTACCCGTTCATATTATATAATTTTATATAAAGTAAATAGATTAAAATTAAAAAGGTTATTGTTATGTTTGAAAAATTTACTGAAGGCGCAATAAAAGTTATTATGCTATCTCAAGAAGAAGCTCGAAGAATGGGGCATAATTTTGTTGGGACGGAGCAATTGTTACTTGGTGTTATAGGTCAACGACATGGAATCGCAGCACAAGTATTAAAAAAACTGAAAGTTACTCTGAAAAAAGCTCGTAAAGAAATTGAGTTATATATTGGACGTGGCACTGGATTTGTTGCATCAGAAATTCCATTTACTCCACGAGCAAAAAGAGTTTTGGAAATGGCAGTTCATGAAAGTAGAGATTTAGGACAAAAGTTTGTGGGAACCGAGCACATTTTATTAGCACTTATTTCCGAAACTGATGGAGTTGCAATGAGAACGTTAGATAAATTAGATGTCGATGTCCAAAACTTACGAAATTTACTTTTATCTTCTGTCGAAGAAACTCAAGAAGAAGTCGTACGTCCTCTATCTCAAGCGGAAAAATTATTATTAGAACGTCAGAAAAAAACTATTTCAACTCCTACACTAAATGATTATGCTGAAAACATTACCAAAGAAGCAATCGATGGAAATTTAGATCCAGTTATCGGAAGAGAAAAAGAGATTAAAGATGTAATTTCCGTTTTAGCAAGAAGAAGAAAAAATAATCCTGTTTTAATTGGCGAACCTGGTGTAGGAAAAACAGCTGTTGCAGAAGGCTTAGCTCAATTAATTTTAACGGACAAAGCTCCAGATTTCTTAGAAGGAAATGTAATTCTAGGTTTAGATCTTGGATCTGTTTTAGCAGGTACAAAATATCGGGGTGAATTTGAAGAACGGTTAAAACGCATTATTAACGAAGCTCAACAGGATCGAAGTATTATTATTGTGATAGATGAAATTCATACTTTAGTTGGAGCTGGAGCAGCAGAAGGAGCCGTAGATGCAGCAAATATTTTAAAACCTGCTCTAGCGCGTGGTAAATTCCGTTGTATTGGAGCAACAACAAATGATGAATATCGTAAATATATTGAGCGAGATGCGGCTTTAGAACGACGTTTTCAACCAGTTCAAGTAGCAGAACCTAGTGTTGGTACTACAATTAAAATTTTACGTGGATTAAGATCGAAGTTTGAACAACATCATACTTTAAATTATGACGATAAAGCCATAGAACAAGCAGCAATTCTTTCAAGTAAATATATTGCTGATCGTTTTTTACCAGATAAAGCTATTGACGTTTTAGATGAGGCTGGAGCACGAGTTCGATTAGAGAATAGACGTTTACCGGCGGGCTTAAAAGCTTTACTGCGTGAATTACAACGAACGATTAAAGAGAAAGAACGGTCTATTAAAAACCATGATTTTGACAGGGCTAAAGAGTTATTAGAGCATGAAATGGAAATTAGGTCTAATATTAGTATTATGAAATACTCTATTTTACCAAGCTTAGGTTTTGAATTTACTAGAAAACAACTTGATACAGTTACAGAAACTGATATATCAGATGTAATTTCAAATTGGACAGGTATTCCAGTTACAAAACTTACAGTTTCAGAATCTGCTCGGTTATTAAAAATGGAAGATAATATTCATGAAAGAATTATCGGACAAAAACATGCGGTTACTGCTGTTTCAAAAGCAATTCGTCGAGCACGAGTAGGATTAAGAAATCCAAATCGTCCGATTGCAAGTTTTATTTTTGCAGGACCAACTGGTGTTGGAAAAACTGAATTAACAAAAGCGTTAGCAGATTATATGTTTAATAGTGAAGATAATATGATTCGCCTAGACATGTCTGAATACATGGAAAAACATACTGTAGCAAAATTAATTGGTTCACCACCAGGATACGTTGGTTATAATGAAGGTGGTCAATTAACTGAAGCTGTTCGTTCGAGACCATATTCGGTTCTTTTATTAGATGAGGTTGAAAAGGCTCATCCGGATGTATTTAATTTACTATTACAAATTTTAGATGACGGTAGATTAACTGATTCAAAAGGACGTGTAATTAGTTTTACAAATACACTAATTATTATGACTACAAATTTAGGTGCAAAAATTATTGAACGCGAAAGCGGAATTAAAACAAAATCAGATCAAAAAGATCGTAGTTTTAAAATTACACCTGATCCAATTTTTGATGAAAACCCTGTTCAAGAAAAAATTCAAAATCCTGAGATTTTTGAACGCGTAACCAAACTAGTAAATGATGAACTTAAAAACTTCTTCCGTCCCGAGTTTTTAAATCGTATTGATGAGATTATTGTTTTTAATCATTTAACGCGAATGGATATTTGGGAAATTGCTGGATTACTGATTAAACAACTTCAAAATCGACTTAAAGAAAAAAGTATCAATTTAGTAGTAGAACCAGCTGTTCAAGCATTTTTAACAGATGAAGGTTATGATCCAATTTATGGTGCTCGTCCATTACGTCGTGCAATTATGAAGTATTTAGAAGATACACTTGCAGAGCAATGTTTATCAAAAACTTTATATCCAGACACTAAAATTATTGTACGGCGAAAAAAAACTGAGGGATCAGTCGTAACTTATACAAATGAATTAGAGGTTGAAGTTGATTTTAGTGAAGTAAATCCAAAATTATTACAAAAAAATAAAAAGAATGTATTTGGCGCTGGTTTAAATCAAGAACCAGAAAATTCAGATTTAAAAAAACTAGAAAACTTAACAGGAGAAACTCCTGACTTTTCTTAAATAAAATATTCAAAAATAAAAAAATTATGAGTTAAGCTACTTCATAATTTTTTTATTTTTGAATATTTTGTGAGTCAATTTTAAGAAAGTTTACTTATTTCGTTTAAGGGCGAACTTGGACTAGCATAATATTTTTTTTCCATTCGCCCAGCTAAATAAGCTAATCTTCCCGCCTTAATGCCTAAATTCATCGCGTAAGCCATTTGCGAAGGATTTTTAGATTGTGCAACTGCTGTATTCAATAAAATACCGTCAGCCCCTATTTCCATAGCAGCTGTTGCTTCACTTGGTGTACCAATTCCTGCATCCACAATTACAGGAACTTGAGCGTTTTCAATAATAATTTGAATATTAGTTAAATTATTTAAACCCTGTCCAGATCCAATTGGTGATCCAAGCGGCATTACAGTAGCACATCCCAAATCTTCTAAATGTAAAGCTAACATGGGATCAGCGTTTATATATGGTAAAACAGTAAAACCTTTTTTAACTAAAAAGTCTGCGGCTTTTATTGTTCCAATTGGATCCGGTAATAAATATTTTGGATCAGAAATTACTTCTAATTTAACAAAAAAATTATCTTCTTGGCCAAGCTGACAAGCTAATTCATGACCTAAAAATGCCATCCTTATAGCTTCTTCTGCTGTTTGTGAACCTGCAGTGTTTGGTAATAACCAAAGATTCTTCCAATTTAAATACTTTAAAAAATTTGTATTGTCATCTTTTAAACTAGTCGGTAGTCGTCTAATGGCGACTGTCACAATTTCACATTTACTTTTTTCAATACTATCAATGGCATCATTTGTTGTTCTATATTTTCCAGTTCCCAACATTAAACGAGAACTAAAAGATTTGTGTCCAATTTTTAAATTATCAAAGTTTTCTTTCATATAATTTTTAATTTTTAAAAACTCCCCAGGTAGGACTTGAACCTACGACCAATCGGTTAACAGCCGATTGCTCTACCACTGAGCTACTGAGGATATAACACTTGACCTTAGTTTAACACAATTTTATTGAAAGTACAAATTTTTTTTATTGACGAAATTAATTATACTCTTTAAAAATTATGTAGAATAAACCCAGAAGGTAACCTGTGAATCATTTCGTACATATGTCCACCAGGTGTATAACACGCTTAGGCAGTGGAAACCTTGTCTTGTTTTAATAACTTCAAACGAACTCTTACCAATTTACATTAAGCTTATTTTTATACATTTTAATAATTTTACAATGGTTAAAAATAGTCTTTGGAAGGACTTATTGTCGATATATTCCATAGTTAATAAACTATTTCCGCAAAAGCAAAATTGCGAAGAAAATGCGTATGCGCTGTTAGAAAGACTTCTGGAGCGTTGGTATAAGGATGATTATTCTAATCTTTGTTACACCAAACATCTCTTACTTTCAGGACAAGACTATACAGCGACTCATCAATGCTAACTTCATCAGACTATGCTACAAAGATGGAGTATTGTTGGATCTTCCAGTATAGAAATTAGTTAATAAATATCAACTGAATAAACAAACTGAGCATATTAATAAAATAATTTTAGATAAAGAATGGAGCCTTGGACATAAAATTTACCTGCTAATGATTATGTTGGTAAGAGAGGATATATGATAATTGTAGCAATAGGTGTAATATTCTATCTAATTTGAGTGCTAAACGCTATACGGCAGTCAATAAACTAGATTTAACTTCATTTTTACTCTTAGATCAACTTTATTCGATAAAAAACATCGACATTTGAATCCGTTATTGCAGCTGAAACTTCCTAATAGCGTTTTTCAATTGCTGTGAGTTTAGCTATTTTGGTTTGAGTTTTAAGAATATTAGTCGATAAATATGAATTTTTATGAATGTTTTTCATTTTAACATTTAGGTTTCACAATTATGGTACATCATCAGCCATTGTTAACGAAATATTAATCAAACACTAAAATGCTTTAATATAGTACTTTTCAGCAAATCTACTCTTTAATAAACTTTCTTTAATTTCGTTGAATAGTTGCTCATAAGAAATTATTAGTTACAAACTCTCCAAAATAATTTAATGGGTGTTTGAAACTTTTTTTATTTAGTTTAAATTTTTAAATTCAAAATTAGATAAAATATGAATGTCAAGATACCCTTATATAAAGTATTGACTATTTTTGATTAATTTTAGTTTCAACGCGATTGAATGACAACAAAATATTAAATTTTCTCAAGGGTTGGTAACTAAAATAAACACATTTTATCAAAAGACTACATTAATTTTTCCAAACTAATTAAATTAGTAAAAATGACTATGATTGCTTATTGAAAACTAAAAATCTTAAAACATGGGAATCAAGTTTTAAAATATTCGAAAAATTATTTATATATTTAGGCATACTTAAAAAGTTTAATTGAATATAATTTCCTTTATTTTTGTTATTAATTAAGTACGCTAAATTATGTTTGCCACGAGAAATAACTGATATATCGGAAACATTGAACTTTCTTAAATTCTTCGCATAGTTAAATACCCAATTTTTTAACTCACTGTCATTAAATTCTTCTGTTAAAAGAATCATGATTTCATATTTTCTTAATACCGACATACTATTATGATTTTATTAAAATTAATAATATACTGTTTTAATATAATACTACTTTAATCTAGAAATTAATGTCAATTTTAATTTATTTTAATTGTATTGAAAACACTTAATAAATATAATTGGAATGAAAAGATTTTTTAATACAATACTATAGTGTAAGATAATTTATACAAAAAACTTTTACTGGAGAATTTTCATGGATTGGAATGAAATTCAAAACTTTTCATCAAATGTTGTGTTTGGAATTTTATTGTTTGCAATGGTCGTTTATTGGTTTAATTTATCTTTCTTTAATGAAAAATCAATCTTATTTAAAATGGGACGACTTAGTACAACAATAGCTAACTTATTGTTATTTTTTATTCTTTGCTCTCGTTGGATTGTAGCAGGCTATTTTCCATTAAGTAATCTATATGAATCATTGTTGTTTTTAACTTGGGTTTTATTAACACTTTATTTGTATATTGAAACAAAAACAAAAAGTCGGTTAATTGGAGCCACTTTAATTCCTGTTACATTATTAATCAATGGGTTTGCAAATTTAACTCTTTCACCAGAAATGCAGAAATCAAGTCCATTAGTTCCTGCTTTACAATCAAACTGGTTAATGCTGCATGTCAGTATGATGTTATTAAGTTATGCGACATTAATAATGGGCTCATTATTATGTATTTTGTTTTTAGTCATCTCTCGTTATAAAGAAATTGATTTAAAAATAAACCAGAATTCAGCATTATCTTTTTACAGTATAATGTTAGAGTATTATGAAGCGAAATTAATCTCTCCTTCAAACGAAATATCAGAATTTGGGAGATTAAAATTATTACAAAGTTTAGATAATTGGAGTTATAGAATTATTGGATTAGGATTTCCTTTTTTAACCATTGGAATTGTTTCAGGTGGAGTTTGGGCTAATGAAGCATGGGGTTCATATTGGAGTTGGGATCCCAAAGAAACTTGGGCCTTAATAACTTGGTTGGTTTTTGCCACTTATTTACATGCTCGTATTACAAAAGGTTGGGAAGGTAAAAAGACCGCTATTTTGGGAAGTTTAGGATTTTTTGTTATTTGGATTTGTTATTTAGGAGTAAATTTTTTAGGAAAAGGCCTTCATAGTTACGGGTGGCTATCATAGTTTAGAGAATAATATTTTAAAACTCTATTGTTGTAATAATATATTATATGTGAAAAGTTTAAATTATACAAAATTATAACTAAATATCAGTTCCAATATTCTACTAGATACATAATACGCGTTAGGATTATGTATCTAGTAGATATTTTTTAACAAATCTCATAAAATTCTGAAATGAGATTAATGACTGAATCTGTCGGAACCCTTTATTAACGTGGTGTTAAGATCGATTAATTACAATACCTCCCACAACTAACAGAAAAGCGCAAGCTAGACCTAGATAAAAATCTCCACTCTGTAACGCGGCCCCACAAATCGCGCTAGCTCCACCTACATAGGCACCTTTCGTTCCATCAGATAGAGGTTTAAACCCAGGCTTAGATGTAGGTGTGGGCTGTACTGCTCCAGTATCTCCAGGTGTTTTTGGTCCTGGTGCTGGTACATTTGAGTCTGCTGCATATGCAGCGGATGTTGTCAGTAAATACAAAGAGTAGGCGGCTAATGAAAAACTAGCACCTTTTACAAAACCTTTAGTAAATTCTTCTCGAGATTTTTTTGTCTTCTCGTTTATTTCAGTTTGTTTTGTTAAGCCAGTACTATATGAATAAGCTAAAAAAGCGCTCATATAATTTTTCTAAATAAATATTTAGTACAATTATAATACTTTTCAAGTTTTTTACAAGTTTTTAACGAAACATTTTTGACCATATTTCATCATCTTTCTAACTTAATTATTTTATCTTTTACCCGCACCACTCAAACGTCCTTATTTCCCATTTCATTTACGATGAAGGTATTTCCTAATCAAGATAGAAAGTACCCTTAAATCGACGAATATCACCCCTCGATAAAAATATTCCATTCTGTTCTAATCCTAACACTGTTCATCTGGGGTAAAAAAAGAAAAACACAGTATATTCAAATACGAAATATTACTCCTTTCCTTATTGGACAAAGTGAAAAAATATATTTTTATGAAAAAGTATTCTAATATTTTAAAGGGTTAGACAACTCCATTAAAATATTCAATCCAAATAAAAAAAATTTCTCTTTAGGTTAAATAAAAAGCCTTAATATTACTGGAAATAATTGAAAATATAGGTAAAAAACATAGGGTTAAATATCGGTCCGCAATTGGACTTTAGATCCCAGTAGTTATCCCTCTAAGGATTTTAGCTAAGGATTTTAGGCTAATCCAGATTGCCAGTATTGTACTCAATACTCATACTTTTTACTTCTATAAGCTCTAATATAAGCTCTAAAACTTTGGCATTGAACTATCTTCCCAGGAGGTCCCCCTTCAAGTATTGTCGTCGATTTATAACGTTTCACAACTGAGTTCGAGATGGATCAGTGTGGTTCCGCTGAGTACACTAAAAACACCAAAGCAAAAATAGTTACTAGAATCTCTAGTAACTAAAAAAAATTCAAGTCCTCGGTCTGTTAGGACATCTCAGCTCATATATTACTACATTTACACTTGATGCCTATCAAACGGTTAGTCTTACCGTGACCTTACTCACTTACGTGATGAGAATACTTATCTTGAGGTAGGCTTCCCACTTAGATGCTTTCAGCGGTTATCCTTTCCATACATAGCTACCCAGCGTTTACCGTTGGCACGATAACTGGTACACCAGAGGTATGTCCTTCTCGGTCCTCTCGTACTAAAGAAGGATCCTCTCAATATTCTAACGCCTACACCGGATATGGACCGAACTGTCTCACGACGTTCTGAACCCAGCTCGCGTACCGCTTTCATGGGCGAACAGCCCAACCCTTGGGACGTACTACCGCCCCAGGATGCGATGAGCCGACATCGAGGTGCCAAACCTCCCCGTCGATGTGAACTCTTGGGGGAGATCAGCCTGTTATCCCTAGAGTAACTTTTATCCGTTGAGTGACGGCCTTTCCACTCAGCACCGTCAGATCACTAAGACCGACTTTCGTCCCTGCTCGACTTGTAGGTCTCACAGTCAAGCTTCCTTATGCCTTTACACTCTAGATACGATTTCTACACGTTCAGAGGAAACCTTTGTACGCCTCCGTTACCGTTTGGGAGGCGACCGCCCCAGTCAAACTGCCCGCCTGAAACTGTTCTTTGACCAGATTATGATACAAAGTTAGAAATCTAACATTACCAGAGTGGTATCTCACTGATGGCTCCTAAATTCCCGCAAGAATAAAATCAACGCCTCCCACCTATACTGCGCAAGTAAAGTCCAATTTCAATTTCAAGTTACAGTAAAGCTTCATAGGGTCTTTCTGTCCTGGTGCAGGTAGTCCGCATCTTCACAGACAAGTCTATTTCACCGAGCCCCTCTCCGAGACAGCATCCAAATCATTACGCCTTTCGTGCGGGTCGGAACTTACCCGACAAGGAATTTCGCTACCTTAGGACCGTTATAGTTACGGCCGCCGTTCACCAGGGCTTCAGTTATCAGCTTCGCTATTGCTAACCAACTTCTTTAACCTTCTGGCACTGGGCAGGCGTCAGCCCCCATACATCGTCTTACGACTTAGCGGAGACCTGTGTTTTTGGTAAACAGTTGCTTGGATCTTGTTATTGCAACCTTATAAAAATAAGGCACTCCTTCTCCCGAAGTTACGGAGTCATTTTGCCGAGTTCCTTAGAGAGAGTTATCTCGCGCCCCTTAGTATACTCTACCTACCCACCTGTGTCGGTTATGGTACAGGCATTCTTTGTTTATGACATTGCGAGCTTTTCTTGGAAGTCTGACATACACTGCTTCAACGCCGTAGCGTCTCGTACTCACGTCTCAACTCAAAACGTTTTCTCCGTTTCTCATCATCTTGAACGTTTAAACCGGTAACCAAAATCCGGCCAGCTTAGCCTTCTCCGTCCCTCGTTATCAACAAATAATGGTACGGGAATATTAACCCGTTGTCCATCGACTACGCTTTTCAGCCTCGCCTTAGGTCCTGACTTACCCTCCGCGGACGAACCTTCCGGAGGAAACCTTGGGTTTTCGGGGTATAGGATTCTCACCTATATTTTCGTTACTCAAGCCGACATTCTCACTTCTGCTTCGTCCATATCCGCTTCCGCTAATACTTCAATCTACAACAGAACGCTCCCCTACCGATATATTTCAAATATATCGCACAGTTTCGGCAAATTACTTAGTCCCGTTCATTTTCGGCGCAGGTTTACTCGATCAGTGAGCTATTACGCACTCTTTAAAGGATTGCTGCTTCTAAGCAAACCTCCTGATTGTTTTCGCACTCCCACCTCCTTTATCACTTAGTAATTATTTAGGGGCCTTAACTGGTGCTCTGGGCTGTTTCCCTCTTGACAATGGAGCTTATCCCCCACAGTCTCACTGATAAACTCTCCACTTAGTATTCTTAGTTTGCAACGATTTGGTACCGAATTACCAGCCCGCATACGTAACAGTGCTTTACCCCTAAGTTATAACATTTATCGCTGCGCCTAAACGCATTTCGGGGAGAACCAGCTAGCTCCGGATTCGATTGGCATTTCACCCCTAACCACAATTCATCCGCTGATTTTTCAACATCAGTCGGTTCGGTCCTCCACTTAGTATTACCTAAGCTTCAACCTGACCATGGTTAGATCATCCGGGTTCGGGTCTATAACCAATGACATATGCCCTATTCAGGCTCGCTTTCACTATGGCTCCAGCATTCTCTGCCTTAACCTGCCACTACTTATAAGTCGCCGGCTCATTCTTCAACAGGCACGCAGTCAGACGTTTTAGTCGTCCTCCTACTGATTGTAAGTTTATGGTTTCATGTTCTTTTCACTCCCCTCCCGGGGTTCTTTTCACCTTTCCCTCACGGTACTGTTTCACTATCGGTCATTCAGGAATATTTAGCCTTACGAGGTGGTCCTCGCTGATTCACACGGAATTTCACGTGCTCCATGCTACTTGGGATTCAATTTGATTATTTCAATTTTCGACTACGAGACTATCACTCTCTTTGGTTAAGCATTCCAACTTATTCGTCTAATCCTCATAATCGATTACTAATTGTCCCACTACCCTTAATATAAATTAAGTTTAGGCTTTTCCCGTTTCGCTCGCCGCTACTTAGGGAATCGTTTTTTACTTTTTTTTCCTCTAGGTACTAAGATGTTTCAGTTCCCTAGGTTCGCTCTTACTTATCTATGAATTCAATAAGCAGTATTTAAAGTTTCCTCATTCGGAGACCTCCGGATCATAGCTTGTTTCCAACTCCCCGAAGCGTTTCGCCGGTAACCGCGTCCTTCATCGCTTCTGAATGCCAAGGTATCCCCCATAAACCCTTAATTCCTTGAATTTAAGACTTTCTATTTAATCTCCAAAAAAATTAATTAATTTTTTCATGTGGAGGTAAGCGGATTCGAACCGCTGACAACCGCCGTGCAAAGGCGATGCTCTACCAGCTGAGCTATACCCCCGTTGGGCCATTCTGGATTTGAACCAGAGACCTCACCCTTATCAGGGGTGCGCTCTAACCAACTGAGCTAATAGCCCGTTTACTTTTTCATTTATAATCAACCATAATTTTTTAAAATATTCTTTTAAAAGGAGGTGATCCAACCGCACCTTCCAGTACGGTTACCTTGTTACGACTTCACCCCAGTCACTAATTCTACCTTAGGCATCCTCCTCCAAATGGTTAGAGTAACGACTTCGGGCATAACCAGCTTCCATGGTGTGACGGGCGGTGTGTACAAGGCCCGGGAACGAATTCACCGCTGTGTAGCTGACCAGCGATTACTAGCGATTCCAACTTCATGCAGGCGAGTTGCAGCCTACAATCCGAACTTAGAGTGAGTTTATAGATTAGCTAGTCTTCGCAGAGTTGCATCTCATTGTCTCACCCATTGTAGCACGTGTGTAGCCCAGGGTGTAAGGGGCATGCTGACTTGACGTCATCCCCGCCTTCCTCCGGTTTATAACCGGCAGTCTTTCTAGAGTTCCATAAGGCAACTAAAAATGAGGGTTGCGCTCGTTGCGGGACTTAACCCAACATCTCACGACACGAGCTGACGACAGCCATGCACCACCTGTGTATACGTTCCAAACGGCACTTTCTTCTTTCAAAGAAATTCGTATCATGTCAAACCCTGGTAAGGTTCTTCGCGTTGCATCGAATTAAACCACATGCTCCACCGCTTGTGCGGGCCCCCGTCAATTCCTTTGAGTTTCACTCTTGCGAGCATACTTCCCAGGCGGGATACTTAACGCGTTAGCTTTAATACTGCACAGGTCGATCTGTTCAACATCTAGTATCCATTGTTTACGGCTAGGACTACTGGGGTATCTAATCCCATTTGCTACCCTAGCTTTCGTCTCTGAGTGTTAGTAATAGCCCAGTAAAGTGCCTTCGCCATCGGTGTTCTTTCCAATCTCTACGCATTTCACCGCTCCACTGGAAATTCCCTTTACCCCTACTATACTCTAGCCTAATAGTTTCGACTGCGATTTTGAGGTTGAGCCTCAAGATTTAACAGTTGACTTATTAAACCACCTACAGACGCTTTACGCCCAGTGATTCCGGATAACACTTGCATCCTCCGTCTTACCGCGGCTGCTGGCACGGAGTTAGCCGATGCTTATTCTTCAGGTACACGTCATTTTATTCCTCCCTGAAAAAAGAGGTTTACAACCCATAGGCCGTCATCCCTCACGCGAGATTGCTCCGTCAGGCTTTCGCCCATTGCGGAAAATTCCCCACTGCTGCCTCCCGTAGGAGTCTGGACCGTGTCTCAGTTCCAGTGTGTCTGATCGTCCTCTCAAACCAGATACTGATCGTCGCCTTGGTAAGCCATTACCTTACCAACAAGCTAATCAGCCGCAAGCTTCTCTTTAGGCGGAAAAATCCATTTCACTCGAAAGCATATGGGGTATTAGCAATCGTTTCCAATTGTTGTCCCCCTCCTAAAGGCAAATTCTTACGTGTTACTCACCCGTCCGCCACTTGAGTTAAAACTCTCGTACGACTTGCATGTGTAAAGCATCTCGCCAGCGTTCATCCTGAGCCAGGATCAAACTCTCTTTAAATCTCCATAATTTTTTGTTTAACTTCTTTAAAAGTCTTTCTAATAAAGTTAAATAATAGATTACTATCTAATAAGAATAAGAAAGATTTATGTTTGAATTAATTGTTTAAACTTAAAAAAATGTTAAATATTATTTTTTAAAACTTTACTAAACTTTGTAAATTAAAATAAAAAAAAATTAAATATATTTAAACTGGTTCTAGGATAATCTGAATTTAAATTTTTTATCAAAAAGAAAGAGAATGAAAAATACAAAATTAAAATGAATGATTGATTGTTGAAAATTTCAACAATCAATCATTCATTTTTTAATTATTACTAAAGTAGACTATTTATATGATTTAAAACAAAATTATGAAAATTGTTATGGATCAAATTTATATAATTAACAAAATCATTTGATTGAAACAAGGTTTCTGTTGACAAATATTCCAAATAGTCATGCATACCGCTACTCTGGCTTACTAAATCGCTTTGTTGATTAAGATTAAGTTGTTTAATAATACTATCAGGTAAAAATTGAATCTCCAAATCTTTATAAGCAGCTTGCATATATTCTAAAATATCTGGTCTTTCGTTATACCAAAACTCTCTTATATTATTTGGAATAGGATGCTTATACCACAAAACTGGTAAATAATGGAAGACTAATACATCTTTCATTTCATTATTAATTAACATTTTTGCTTCTTCAGCTTCACTTGGAAGGAATGGCATCGTAAATACCAAATGATTTAAACTATCTCCTATCTGACCTAGTCCTAGAAGAACAATACTTGAAGTAATATTTAGACCAAAAACTGTTGGTATAAGTCCCTGGAACAAATCTTCTGCCCAATCTACTGCACTTAGAAGAAGAGAGTATGGAAATCTATACGGATTAATAGAAAGAAACCACCCAAGGGCAATTCGAAGGACTATTAGTTGGATAAAAATCATCAAGCCTATAAATAAAACTTCACGAATGGTTTCTAAAAGACTAATATCTAAACAAATATTTAATCGGACTTGAATAAATTCTGATACCCCATCAGGCAGAAAAAAAATATTTTTATAGTTTTTGATATAAAAATTATAAAACCCTTCTTCTTTATTTTCATATATATATCTTGGCACTGTTTTAACTTTGGGTAGTGAACCAAAGAACACTTCAAACAATGTTCGAACCTTTAGTACTAAAGGCCAAGAACTCTTGTGGGTTGGAAGACTATTAAGATCAAAGACTCCATCAGGAATCTCATAGTTATAAAGAATCGGCATTCCCGTATTTTCCGGATATCCAAAAAATTGAGCTATTGTTTCAAAAAAACTATTGACCATTTTGTAAAATCCAATTTTAATTGGAATCAATTTTTCGTCTAAACTCATCAGAAATTTTGAATTAGTATTAAGTTAATAATATTAGATTAATATAGAATATACTATAGTATAAAAAATAAATCAAATTATATCAATAGTTTTTAGAGTTTTTTAGAATTAAATTTTATTTGGATCACAGCTGAATCAGTCGATCAATCATTCAGATTCACAAAACGATTTCCAAGAGAAGATTGAAATTCTTCAAAATCAACTAAATTCTCTTCAACAAAAAGTCTAGCTTGATCACTTATTTATCTAAATATTTTTCCATTTGTAAGAAAATTTTTTCGAGAAAAGCTCGAAATTGTAATTCAGTGATTCCATAAGCTTCCTCAGGCTCAGAGTTAGATTTTAAAGCCTCGCAGGCATCAAAAGTATTCCACAGGCCCAGTTTATCACTTTAGGAAATATTTCGGAGCAAGAAAAAGTTGAAATTATTAAATTAGGGTTTCAGCGTAATCAAGAAAAAAAAATATTCTTGAAAAAATATTATGAAGGAAAAGGAGAATATACACTATTTGAATCGAAAGGGTATCCAATTAAGTACGATACTATTCGAAAAACTAAGTTGTATCAACAATTCGGTTGATGAAAAGATGAAAAATAAAACAATTAAAGAAGAGAAGTTTAGAACCCTAACTGATAAGTTAAAGTTGTAATTGCTATTCATATTTTTGATGAAATATTGGTTTTAACCTACATGTCATCGGTTATTACAAATCTTCTAATATCGCCTCAGCAATTTGATTTGCCGATGCAGTAACAGACGTAGTTAGTACAGGCGACGCTGTCAACATCAGATAACACTGACAAGCAAATATTCCACATTTAATGGGATACTTTATTTGTGGTTGTAAACAGTCGATCGCAATTCTTTTAGCTAATGAGACAGACGCTGCTACAGGGTCAGCCATCTTTGTCACGTTCATTGCGATTCGACTAAATTTCTAGCCCTGTGCCGCAACAGCAGCATCTGTAGTTAACTCAACAAACATCATAACAACCCTTTTGCAACAAAATCAATGATAATTTTCGTATTTTCAGAAGGGTTTTTAATGACATACGAAACTGCGATTCCAGAAACAAAAAATATTAACGCTCTTTTCATTTTTTTTTTTCATTGTTAAATAATTTTAGAAAAGTTGGGAGCATGTGCTGGGGTCGAACCAACTATTTGCACAAATGTGCAAAAATTCCAAAGCAATATTTTTTTTTAAATATTGCTCCACATGCTAAAGATTTACAAATATTTTTTGTATTTTTCCTTTGATCTGTTTTATTACAAGAGATTTGAATCAAATCTCTTGTAATAAAAACTAGAAGAATATTTTCTGGATTTAGGGCTAAAAAAATTCCACCTAAGTCTAACCATGAATAGTTTTACGATATTATTTGTATTTTTTCGTAGAATACTATTGTCTTGCTTTGTCCAACTTGTAGAGGACTAATCTTATTAATTTCTTTAATAAGTCCATTTTTAGTCGTCAATTTAAGTTTATTTTGAATCTGATTATGGTTTTGTAATTGATGAAATGATTCAACTTTTATCACTTTTCCAAAACTCATCTCAGAAATCTCATATTTAACCTTCTTTGAATTCATTTCCACTGTGATAGTGTCTAATCAAGGATAAAATTAGAAATGAATAGATCGTATTTGCTGGGATATCACAAGGTGAAAAATAAATTTTAGACAATTTATAACTCGTTCCAAGAGATTTATTAACCAATTCTAACCCGGAAAGTACTTGCTCTAAAACTTCTTCTTTTGAAACTCGCCATTTGCTTCTATCGCAGTAATCGAAATCCCATTCAATCACTTCGATATTACCTTCACCAAAAGAAATACCCAAAATATTATCTTGGTTACCGGTTATTCTTGTAATAATGTAAATGTTATCAGTTTTCAAAAACTGCATTACTCGCCTCCTAATTTGGTTTAAGTTTAAAATTTATTATTATCCCACGGATAACCATTATAGCGGCTTTGAGTGCTCAGTAAAATCGGTAAACCGATTGTTTGGGTTGGAGCTAGTCCATTACCAAGAGAAAAAATAAGTTGTCCATAAATAAACACCTGCTTAGTTTTTCTAGTGATTTTTTTATGAATTCTAATCGTGTATTGGCAAATTTTCTCCGATAAGTAATCTTCGTTCTCATCGGGTCTACTACAATACGGATATTTAGATATTTCACCAAATATTCCGTTTTTTTTTGATTTTGGCATAAATTTTTTTGTGTCGAACTCGAACAATATTAAAAATTTTTCCCAACAACTAGAAATTTTCAATTCCTTGTTCTTATTTAGTGGTGTATTATATATGATTATCATCTTAACCACATTTAACATCTAACATCAAGAAATTAAATGGAAGTTTGGATTCGGGATAGTAGGATTTGAACCTACGACCCCCTGCTCCCAAAGCAGGTGCTCTACCAAACTGAGCTATATCCCGAATTCATATCATCATATTACACAACGTTAACTTTATTAAAATAGATGTTACTAAATTTCGACTAATTAGACAAGGTTTAGTTTTATTTATTGAAATTTTTTTTTTAATTTTATCTCATTAGATGAATTCGTTTTAAATAAAATGTGAAAAACTATTCATCAGTACCAACTTATCGGAACAAAATTAAATTTCTATCATTTTAATAAATTTTGTTAATTGGTAAATACTAATTTGATTTAAGGAATAAATCGGAATTTTTTTTTGTTTGGCTAAATCTTTTAATTTTAAATTTTTTTTTAAATTTTTTTTTAAGCCAAGAATTAAGCTCGCTTTTGTGAGATCATTTGTGAGACAAAATTTTATCCCAATTTTTGATAAAACTTCTTTAAGAAAATTATTCGATAAAGAATAACAATAAATAATTAAATTTTTTGATTTCAACTTTGAAGATTTTTCTTTTTTTAACTTGTTTATCAAAGTCCAATTTTGGTTATCGCGATTCAAATAATTTGTTAAAAGATTTTGACTTTTTCCTAAAAAATTTTGATAGTGTTGAGACTTTTGAAATCTTATTCTTATTTTCTCTGTTGAAGAAAATTTTCGTACTTGTTCAGTACTCAAGTTTTCTTTTAATATGAAATCTACTGAAGCTTTAACATCTTCATGGATCGTCCACAAATTTGTTTTATTTATTTCAATTACAATTTCAAACGCAGGATAAGCTTTTCTTTCTATAATACTTTTTTGAGTTCCTCGACGTTTTGCTTCGTCATCACTTAGCGTAACATATTGAATTCCGCCAATTAAGTCAGCAAGTGGAGGATTTTTAATTAGATTTTCCAAACAGTTACCATGTGTAGTTCCCACAAGCTGAACACCTTTTTCAGCAATAGTTCTTGCAGCTAAGACTTCTAATTCCGTTCCAATTTCATCAATCAGAATGACTTGCGGCATATGATTTTCAACAGCTTCAATCATTACTTGGTGTTGTAATTCAGTTTGTCTAACTTGCATTCTTCTTGCTCGACCAATTCCAGAATGTGAAATATCACTATCTCCAGCAATTTCATTTGAGGTATCAATAATAATGACTCGTTTTTCTATTTCATCTGCTAAAACTCTAGCTATTTCACGAATGATTGTTGTTTTCCCTACTCCTGGTTTTCCTAAAATTAAAATAGATTTTTCACATTCTAATAAATCACGAATTGACGATATACTTCCAAATACAGTTCGACCTACTCGACAAGTAAGACCGTTTATCAAAAACTGTCTGTTTCTAATACAACTAATTCTATGTAGCGTTCTTTCAATCCCAGCACGATTTTCGTTACTAAATTGACTAATTCGTTTAGTCACATAGTCAATGTCTTGACATGAAATAACTTTTTGTGATAAATATTCAGGACCATGAAGAAAACGAGCTTCAGGTCTTCTTCCTAAATCTAATACAATTTCAATTAATTGATCTTGATAAGTATGTTTATTTAAATATTCTTGAAGAAAAAACGGCAAATTTTTAATTAAATTTTCTAAATCATGATTGGAATTCATTGGTGTAAAAAGTTTTATAACTTTTTCGTTTAAATTAAATCTACTGGTTTAGACTTAATTTAAACTAAATTTATTTTTTAATTATTAGCTTTTAATAAATGTTTAAATGTTACTGCATCGACAATTGCAATCTGAGATAGCATTTTACGATTTAAATCAATATTTGAGTTTTTAAATTTGTTAATTAACTGACTGTAAGAAATACCATTTAATCGAGAAGCTGCATTGATTCGATTTATCCAAATTTGTCGAAAAATTCTTTTTTTTTGTTTTCGATTTACGTATGAATATTTTAATGCTTTCATGACTTGTTGATTTGCTACTCGAAATAAAACTGAATGAGCACCTCTATATCCGCTTGCACTCGACAAAATTTTTTTACGCCGCTTCCGAGCGACATTCCCACGTTTGACTCTAACCATATTTTGCTAAATTTTTAATAAGGTAACATTAATTTAATTGCGTTCATATCGCTCTTTTTCACACAAAGTACTTGTGACAATTTTCGTTTTTGTTTATTAGATTTTTTCATTAATAAATGTCCTTTAAAAGCATGACGACGGATAAAATTAGATGTCCCAGTAATTTTGTATCGTTTTAATGCTGCTTTGCGAGTTTTTAATTTTGGCATAATCTTTTCATTCTTATTTATTAAATTATAATATTTTAAAAAATGGAAATATAAAATTAACTGATCAAATTTCCAATCAACATAACATGCTTGACTTAGATTTTTTTATTTGTATTGAATGGATTTTAAAATAGATAGTAATTCATTTGTGATTCGACCACACAATAACTTATCAACCGTATAATATTGAATTATTGTTTCCTTGTCAATAATAAAAACGCCATATAATAAGAGAGATTTATAGAGTAATAATTTAAATTAATTTTAAAAAAGTTCAAAAATTTTTCTTTCAAACTTCCTTAAAATCTTAGAGTTCTTGGTTTTTTATTATAGCCCTTATAGGTTGGTTGACAATTTCAGCATCTAAAATATTATCTGGACCTTTAGCTATTTCGTCGATAAAATCTTTGAAATAAACGGTCTTGCCTTTCGGCCTCGTCTTACTCTTTATGCGCTTTATTATTTCTTCAAGCTGTTTTTGAGTAGGGTTTTCAACAAGTCCAAGCTCTTCCTCCATTCTCGCTTTTACAAACTCGTCAATAGTTTGATCTGAGTTGAAATTGAATTCTGGTAGAGAATTTTTATTCGAATCCAAAAATTCCAGTTCTATAAAAGTAGTTGGTCTTGTGCCTTTCCTTTCTATAAAGATTGCTTGGAGGTTTCGTCTTATCTCCTCGTCCTGTAGCAATTGATTAGCTAGCTTTTTAAATTTCTCAAAATCTTTCTGATTTATGATCTGTTGCCCAACAGATCGGAAATCAGAAAATCGAAATTAAGAGTGGCGGAGCAACTAAACTTGCACCTACTGAAAACCAATAAACAATAAAACCTGCAGTACCGACGACAGCGGCTGTTACTACAATCACTTGAGTGCTTAATTTCTCATTTAACAATGCATAAGTAATATCAATTTTACACTTACACAAAATCAGCTCCAAGATTAACTTGCCGTTTTTAAATAAAATTCTAGCTACTCTTTTTAATTCCGTTTCTTTAAAGAAGCTAGCTCGTCGTTGAACAAATCCTTGAATTTCTAGTGCCAATTTAAAAAGTTTCTTAGAATCTTCAGGATTCAAATTTTCAATTTGCCCGCCGCGATTTTTTAAAGCGACACTTTCTACAGCGAATTTATAAATCTTTTTTATTCTCGCTTTTTTAGAAGTGAAAATAGTTCGCTCAGATTTATTTAGCAATTTTGATTTTTTAATAATGGACTTTTTTAGTCGTTCCATAGCTTTCTTTTCAGTTAAGTAATCTTTCAAATACGAAGCTAAAAGACTCCCACCAAGAGCACTTAGTAACAAATAGTCCACTTGATCCACTACCCAAACGCGAGAAATACGATCAAAAAACATACATGTTAGTTTATCATTATTTATAATAATATTATACAACATATAAGTCGAATTGCCATAGCAATTTTTTGTTTATTTTTCATATTTCATGACACAAAAACCTAGCCGTATGTTTATTAGATGTTCTTAAATCGAATTTTAGACGCTTTTCGGAGGACATTTTTTAATTTCAAGTTCGAATTTAATACCGGAATCCATTTTATAAATCCTTATATAATAAGCATTTTCACGCTTACCTATAGCTAGAGTTTGGATATTATCATTTTCATCTCTTTGAAGTATCTCGTCTTTAGAAACTTATAAAGATTTTTCTAAAAACTCATCCACATCAATATCGTTAGTTTTATCTGGTCGAATATATTGAATATCAATTCGACCAATTTTAATATTTTGGGAATTAAGTTGCGAAATGGAAAAGACCCGTTTGTTATCAGAAAATATAAATGACGAGAGTTATCGCCTGAAAATTGAATAAACAAGGTTTCTTTGTTCCAAGAATCACTCTCAAGTCTAAAAGTAAGAGTATGAAATAATTTTTTATCTTCAAGAATGATTTGGGATTTGTTTGTTGCAACATAAAAGACTTTAGAATTAAATCCATATTTAAAAAAAATGTCTGCAAATTCTAAAATACGGCCAACTGAATTAGGGATATTCAAAGTTAAATAATCGAGATTTAAGTTTTAATCCTTAAAATTAATTAATTCCTTCATATAAATGTTGCAAGTTTGGTAATGTTTGAATTCAAATCAACAGATATTGTAACCATAGCACATAACGCACTTTAAGAAAGTTTGATAAGGTTTTTTTTAACTCGAAATTTTTGTTTTAAACATTCTAATTATAAAACAATATTATATTGAAAGGTTGTAGTAATTTTTAAAAAAACTACAACACTTTTGAAAAATTCTTTAAGTCTTGACCATTTTTTACTTGAAAAGGTTAAATATCAAAAAAATTAGAAAACTTATCTATTTTTTTTTTTTACTTCAACTAATTCATCTGCAGCAAAATTATTAGTATTTGTTCCACTATAGTTAACATTTTCAAAGCGAACAATAATTGGATAACGAATACCGCTTTGATCGACCGTTGCAACAACCCCTGTTTTATTATACCAATATGATTCTCTTCTAAGAATCCGAACAACTGAACCTCGACTAACCATAATTTTAAAAATTACATATTAAATAAAACTACTTCAAAGTATAAACAAATTTATTCTTATTTTAACAATAAAAATTTTAAAGTTGTTGGTTTCAAATTCTAAAGTGTGTTATTATTAAAGTAAGAATAAATTTATATTAATTAAGTAAGAGGTTCTACACAAATGGATCGTAAGACAATAGAAAAAATTATCATTGCATTCTTTATTATTGTTTGCATTGTTTTTGGTGTTGAAATAAATCATATGGGTATGGGCGGACGATTATTAAATGATTCTGAGATGTATGGTTCGCAAATAAATTACGGCCAATTCTTAAACTATATAGACTTAGGGTGGGTTAAACAAGTTGATCTTTATGAAAATAGTCGAAATGCAGTAATTCAAGTTTCTAGTCCAGAATTGGGAAATCGTACTCAATGGATTCGTGTTGACATACCAGTAGGTGCGTCACAATTAGTTGAAAAGTTAAAAGATTCCAATATTAGTTTTGATGCTCATCCGATTCCAGAAAAAAGTGTTGTTTTTAGTATGGCTAGCAATTTAATTTTACCATTGCTGTTTGTTATTGGTTTAATATTTTTCTTCCGAAATTCAGAAAGTTTTTCACAAAATGGAGGGCTAGGACCACTTAACTTCGGAACTTCTACAGCTCGATATAATCAAAATGTAGATACAGGTATTCTTTTCAAAGATATTGCTGGTATTGATGAAGCAAAAGAGGACTTTGAGGAAATTGTTTCGTTTTTAAGAGAGCCGGAAAGATATACTAGAGTTGGAGCAGAAATTCCGAAAGGTGTGTTATTAATGGGTCCTCCAGGAACAGGAAAAACATTATTAGCGAAAGCAATAGCAAACGAAGCACGTGTTCCTTTTTATAACGTAGCAGGTTCTGAATTTGTAGAAATGTTTATTGGTATTGGTGCCTCTCGTATCCGTGATTTATTCAAAAAAGCTTCAGAAACCACACCATGTATTGTTTTTATTGATGAAATTGATGCTGTTGGTCGTGAACGCGGAGCAGGAATTGGTGGCGGAAACGATGAACGTGAACAAACTCTAAATCAGTTATTAACTGAGATGGATGGATTTAAAGAAAATAAAGGAATCATTGTCGTTGGTGCTACTAACCGAGTGGATATTTTAGATCCTGCTTTATTACGACCAGGCCGATTTGATAGATTAATCACAGTTGGTTTCCCTGATCGTGCCGGTCGACTTGGAATTTTAAAAATTCATGCTAGAAATAAACCATTAACTGAAGACGTTTCACTAAGTCAAATTTCTAGTCGAACCCCAGGTTTTGCAGGGGCCGATTTGGCAAATATATTAAATGAATCAGCAATTTTAGCAACACGAAACGGTAAGCAAAAGATTACAAAAAATGAGGTTAATGAAGCAATTGATAGAATTATTGGTGGAATTGTAGGTTCTAGTATGGAAGATACAAAAAATAAAAGATTAGTTGCATATCATGAAGTTGGTCATGCTATCGTTGCATCATTATTAGAACAACATGATGAAGTTGAAAAAGTTAGTCTGATTCCAAGAGGAGCAGCTAAAGGTACTACTTGGTTTACATCTGAAGATGACCAAATTCTTGTTACTCGTTCACAATTATTACACCGAATTATGGCCATTTTAGGCGGTCGCATGGCAGAAATTGTTGTTTTTGGTCAACCTGAACTTTCGACGGGTGCTACTAATGATTTAGAACAATGCACAAAAATTGCACGACAGATGGTAACTCGTTATGGAATGTCGGGTATTGGTCCACGTGCTCTTGAAAATAATACTAATGACAGGTTATTTTCAGATGGAAAAAAAAATCCATTGTCAGATAGAATTGATAGAGAAGTCCACAAAATTGTAAAATCTTGTGAATATTTAACAATGAAAATTATATTAGACAACAGAGTTATAATCGATCTTATTGTTGACAAATTATTAGAAGATGAAAATTTAAATGGTGATGATTTCCGAAGACTTGTTAATAAATATACACTTCCTCCGACTAAAAAATAAAAAATTTTTTAACAATTTTTTTATTTTTCTTACTAAATAATTTTAGTAAGAAAAATAAAAAAATCTAATAATTGGTTCATCGAGCAGTTATTATTATTTTTTTTTAAATAACTCTTTTGATTCCAAAATAGCTTCTTTTAATGAAGCTTCGGCTTCTTCTGTGAATTGATTTGTTGAAGTAACAATATCAGTAAATTGTCTTTGTGCTATATCTAAATATGAAATTAAACTTGCACAATATTTTTTAACATCAGGAACAAGTAAATCATCTAAATAACCGTTAATTCCTGCGTAAATTAGAGCAACTTGCTGAGCGACAGATAAAGGAGAGTTTTGCGGTTGTTTTAAAATTTCACGTAATCGTGAGCCACGTGCTAACTGTTTTTGTGTTGCTTCGTCTAAATCTGAAGCAAATTGAGAAAAAGCTTCTAACTCAGCAAATTGAGCTAATTCTAATTTTAATTTACCTGCAACTTTTTTCATAGCTTTTGTTTGTGCGGCAGAACCTACTCTTGATACAGAAATACCAACGTTAATAGCTGGACGAATTCCTGCGTTAAATAAATCATTTGATAAAAAAATTTGTCCATCAGTAATTGAAATTACATTCGTAGGAATATATGCTGAAACGTCACTAGCTTGGGTTTCAATAATAGGAAGTGCAGTCATACTTCCACCACCTAACTCATTACTTAATTTTGCAGCCCGTTCTAATAAACGTGAGTGTAAATAAAAAACATCACCAGGGTAAGCTTCACGTCCTGGAGGACGACGTAATAACAATGAGATTTGACGGTAAGACATAGCTTGTTTAGTTAAATCATCATAAATAACTAAAGTTGCTTGGCCTTTGAACATAAAATACTCCGCTAAAGCTGCACCAGAATATGGAGCAATATATTGTAAAGCTGCTGTATCATTTGCACTTGCTGCCACAACAATCGTATAGGACATAGCTCCTTTTTCTTCAAGTACGTTTACAACTTGAGCAATTGTTGAAGCTTTTTGACCTATACCTACATAAACACAAATAACATTTTCAGTTTTTTGATTAAGAATTGTATCAACGGCAATTGAAGTTTTACCTGTTTGACGGTCACCAATAATTAATTCTCGCTGACCACGACCAATTGGAATCATTGCATCAATCGATGTAATACCTGTTTGTAAAGGTTCGCAAACAGACTGACGACTAATAATGCCAGGTGCCATTGCCTCTACTAATTGAGAATCACTCTTTTTGATTTCACCTTTTCCATCAATAGGCTTTCCTAGTGGATTTATAACTCGTCCTAAAAAAGCATCACCAACAGGAACTTCCAAGATTTTGCCTGTTCCTCTTACTGTACTGCCTTCTAAAATTTGACGGCCTGTGCTCATTAATACAACACCAACACTTTCAGTTTCTAAGTTTAACGCAATACCAATTGATTTGTCTTCAAACTCTACAATTTCACCACTCATAACTTTCTCAAGACCATATACTCGAGCAATACCGTCACCAACTTGTAAGACAGTACCAATATTATCGACATTAACATTTTGCTTATAATTTTCGATTTTTTCACGAATAATACTGCTAATTTCGTCTACACGAATTTTTATCATTGTATTTTTTTTAAATATAAAAGTTAATAAAGTTTTTATGGTTAGAAATAGAAAGGAACATTAAGAAACTTTGCTAATTGGTTTAATTCATTTTTAGCTGTCAAATCTATAATGTTTGAGTCTTTTTTAATTAAGAGCCCACCAATGATACTAGAATCTACCTCTACTAACAACTTAATGGTTTTAGCACCTGTTAATTTTTTTAATGTTTCCGTTAATTGACGCTTTTGTGCGGAATTCAAGCTATTTGAAGCTAAAATTTCAAACGTTAATACTTTAGCAGTTTTATTTACTAGTGCTAAAAAGGTAGACACAATTTCTGGTAAATAATTAATTATATTTCGATCAACTAACAACATTAAAACGTTAAACGTTGAAAGATTAACTTTCTTTTTCAATGTTTTAATTAAAATATCACGTTTTTGGTCCTGTTTTACAAGAGGATCTGTTAGAAAATTTCGAAATTCTGAGGATTCATTTAATATCTTCTTTAAATTTATAAAATCTCCTATAACTTGATGTAAAATATTCTTTTCCAACGATGTGTCAAATAGAACAGATGCATAAGTATCTCCAATTTTGGATGTCTTCATTCGAAATCTCCTTTGTTAAACTCGGTTTTTAATCGATTAAAGGTTTTATTCATGTATTTTCTACGAAATTTAGCAGATTTGAAATACTTTTTTATAATAATGACTAGTTCGTCGTATACACGACTTTTTAATTCAGAAGTAATTTCTTCTACAACTTCGTCTGATTTTATTGAATAATATTCGAATGCTTTCTTAAAAATACCCTCAAAATCTTTTTGAGCTAAATTCAGTGATTGATTAAGGGATGCTTTTCTTATCTCTAGAAATCGCTTTTCTAGTTCCTTCTTAGCAATCTGAGCTTGTTGATATTGCCTTTGGGCGTCTCTTAATCGTTTTTCTGCCTCTTTTAATCGCAATTTGGAATTTAGAATTTCTTTGTCAATCCTTTTTCGACGCTCTTCTAATACCTCTTCAAGAGGTCCTTTAAGAGCATAAATTAAAAACGCAACGAATAGAACAATGTTAATTAATCCTGTATCTAGAATATTAGGATTTAATTTAATATCAGCAAGCAATGTAAAACTTTGATCAAAATTTGGCATGGTTTTTCTTTTTTATCTAAACTTTTTAATTATAAAAAGGACGATTACATCTGACACAAATTTCTTCGTTAACTATAAGTTTCAACTATTAACTTTAATAGCTAAAGTAACACGTATAGATTTAAAAACTATTTTATTTGTTTTTACGTTTGTTTCTAGGTTTATTTCTACGTAATCCAGGTAAATGAACTTTATTTGTAACGATATAGTCTACGGAAGATTTAACAATACCATTACTAACTTTTAATACTAGATTTTTATCATCAAGAAGATGTTGGATGGAATTATATAATAAATTATCAATATGTTTTTGAGAAAGGTTCAATTGACTTTGGAAAGTTGCTTGATACATTTTTTTTGAGTTTGTACTTTTTAACAGACTTTCTTGACGGAGTCTATCGAATTCTTCTTCATATTGTGTTGTTAGTTTATTGGCTTCCGCTAAAAGTTCTCCGGCTTTTTTTAGAGTCGTTAGAATATATTTTTTACGTTCTTCAATAATTGTTAATAATGGATTATATAAAATTGCATTTAAAATAGAAATTGCTAACAAAAATTGAATTGCTATTAAAGGTAAAGTTGCATTGAAATCAAATAATCCACCAGGTCCACTAATTTCTGAACTGGAAATTAATATTGAAAGATTAATCATATAAAGTTTATATGTTCTACTAAAGAAGTAAAGTTTTTGACTAAAAACTCATTAAGATTTTAATGAGTTTTTATTTTTTTAAGTTATAATTATTTTAGTTAAACTTGAAAAGAAACTAGTTTTTCTTAATTTATTAATTCGTGAATGGGTTAGCAAATAACAACGCTAAAGCTACAACAAGACCATAAATAGTTAAGGCTTCCATAAAAGCTAAACTTAATAATAATACACCACGAATTTGGCTTTCTACTTCTGGTTGACGAGCAATACCTTCAACCGCTTGACCCGCAGCTGTACCTTGACCAATACCAGGTCCAATTGCAGCCAAACCAATAGCTAAACCAGCACCAATAACAGAAGCAGCAGCAATAATTGAATCCATAATAAATGTTAAGTTATAAAATAAATATAAATATATAATTTTTGAAAAATTTAATTGAGATTGAGGAAATTCTTTATTCAAGAGCTTCTGCAATATAAGCAGCGGATAAGGTTGAAAAAATTAAAGCTTGAACTGAACCTGCAAAAATCCCCAACAACATAATAGGCAACGGAATTAGCAAAGGAACCAACGAAGTTAATACTGAAATAGTTAATTCATCAGCTAAAACGTTTCCAAACAATCGAAAACTTAGTGACAACGGTTTCGTAAAATCTTCTAAAATATTAATTGGTAGAAGAAGTGGAATTGGTCGAACGTAACGCTTAAAATATCCAACCCCTTTTTTACTTAAACCTGCATAGAAATAAGCTAATGAAGTTAATAATGCTAAAGCAGCTGTTGTATTAATATCATTTGTCGGAGCGGCAAATTCTCCTTCAGGGAGTTCGATTAATTTCCAAGGAATAACCGCGCCCGCCCAATTAGATCCAAATATAAAGAAGAACAATGTTCCAACGAACGGAATCCAGTTTCTATAAAAACTTTCACCTAATTGACTTTTAGCAATGTCTGATACAAGCTCAACACATGATTCCATAAAGTTTTGCCAACCCTGAGGAATTTGATTTATATTACGAGTCGCTAGAAATGAAAATATGAAGAGAATTAGAAAAACAAACCAAACAACTACTAGAACTTGTCCATGTACTAAAAAACCGGCTAGGTTCCAGTAAAGATGTTTTCCAACTTCTACGTTTGCTAATAGTGTAAATGTATTTAAAGAAAAAATTTCTGGGTACATAAAATCTAACTAAATTATTAAATTACCCAATATTAAAAAATATACAGGAACATTTAATATTATAAGAAGTTTTAAATAATTTTAGGGTTATTTTTATAAAAAAGCTCTTTTTTATAAATAGGTTGATTATTGAACGGTTTTTAATTTATTGCAACCACTCATAGCCTTTACTTTCTAATTCTTTTGCTAATTCAGCTGTCCCTGTTTTTATAATTTTACCATCCTGCATTACATGAACATAGGTTGGATTAACATAATCTAATAACCGTTGATAATGAGTAATCAAAATAATTGACTTAGAAGGATTCATAAAATTGTTAATTCCTGTTGAGATTACTTTTAATGCATCAATATCTAAACCGGAATCTGTTTCATCCAATACTGCTAACTCGGAATCTAATAAAATCATTTGAAGAATTTCATTTCGCTTTTTTTCTCCCCCTGAAAAACCTTCGTTAACATTGCGGCTTAAAAATACCGGAGACATATGGACCATTTTTAATTTTTCGCAAATGATTTTTAAAAACTCAATAGGGTCTACTTCTGGTCGGTTATAAAATTTTTGTTTTGAATTATATGCTAATCTTAAAAAATCTTCATTACTAACTCCAGGAATTTCGATTGGGTATTGAAAAGCTAAAAAAATTCCTAAATGTGATCTTTGTTCAGGTTCAAGATGTAAAAGACTAAACCCTTTAAAAAGAATATCTCCAGTTGAAATTGAATAAGCTGGATGACCGGCTAATACTTTTGAAAAGGTACTTTTACCAGAACCATTTGGTCCCATAATAGCATGAATTTCACCTTTATTTACTTTTAAATTTAAATTGTTTAAAATTTGATTATCATCAATTGAAACTTGCAAATTTTTGACTTCTAAAAGAGGAGATTTTAAATTCATTATCCAACACTTCCTTCTAATTTTAAAGTTAATAGTTTATCTGCTTCCGCAGAAAATTCTAGTGGTAATTCAGTAAAAATTTCACGACAAAATCCACTTAGCATTAGTTCAACAGCTTTTTCAAGACAAATCCCTCGTTGCAAAAAATAAAAAATTTGTTCTTCACCAATTTTCGAGGTTGAAGCTTCGTGTTCAATTTTTGTTGTTGAATTTTGAATAAAAATAAATGGAAAAGTATTTGCATTTGATAAATTTCCAATTAGTAAAGAATCACACTGCGAATAATTCCTTGCTCCAGTAGCTTTTTTGGTTACGTTAACAAATCCACGATAACTATTTTTTGATTTTCCTGCTGAAATACCTTTTGAAATAATCCGACTTCGAGAGTTTTTTCCAATATGAGTCATTTTAGTTCCTGTATCTGCTTGTTGATAATTATTCGTTAACGCAACAGAATAAAATTCACCTTGTGAATTATCACCTATCAATATACAACTCGGATATTTCCATGTAATCGCAGAACCTGTTTCGACTTGCGTCCAAGAGATTTTTGAATTTACACCTACACATAATCCACGTTTTGTAACAAAGTTATAAATTCCACCATTTCCAAATTTATCACCAGCATACCAATTTTGAACAGTGGAATATTTTATGGTAGCAGAGTCTAAACTAATTAATTCAACAATTGCTGCATGTAACTGATTTGTATCATATTGAGGTGCGGTACAACCTTCCAAATAATTAACTTTACTATTTTTTTCTGCGATAATTAATGTTCGTTCAAATTGTCCTGCATTTTGGTCATTAATGCGAAAATAAGTAGATAAATCTAGTGGACAAATAGTATCTTCAGGAATCTGACAAAACGATCCGTCAGTAAAAACAGCAGAATTTAAAGCCGAAAAGTAATTATCACCAATAGGAACAACACAACCTAAATATTTTTGAATAAATTCTGGGTAATCTACTATTGCTTCTGAAATAGAACAAAACAATACTCCACATTCTTTTAATTCTTTTTTAAATGTTGTTCCTATTGAAACACTATCAAAAACTGCATCAATTGCAACATTAGCTAAACGTTTTTGTTCGGTTAATGATATACCTAATTTTTCAAAGGTTTTAAGTAGTTCTGGATCAACTTCATTTAAATTTTTTAATTTTTTTTGATGTTTTGGTGCTGAATAATATATTATGTCTTGATAGTTAATTTGTGGAAACTTTAAATACGCCCATTCTGGTTCAGACATTTGTTTCCATTTTTTATATGCTCTTAATCGAAATTTTAATAAGAATTCTGGTTCTCGTTTTTTTTGCGAAATTAATTTAATAGTTTCTTCATTTAAACCTCTTTCAATAATGTCTTTTTCAATATTAGTCGAAAACCCATATTGATAGGTTTTATTTACTAAGCTAGTTATGTTTGTATTTAAAACTTTATTTGATTTGTTAACCATAAATCTTTAGATGTAATTATATGTTTTTAAAAAAGAAAATGTATAGATGAGTCGTACAGAAACTTTAAAATTCTATCAAAATTTTACTATAAATATAAAAATACTATCATAAAACTAAATAATATAGAATAATAAAATAAATAATCTAAAAAGTATAATTTATTATATTCCAACTAATTATACTTAAAATAAATTTTAATACTTATTATAATAATTTAAAAAGATATTATAATAAGTATTAAGGTTGTAAATAAATAATTCAAAAGTTCAACCGACAGAACTAATTTAGACTTCAAATTAGTTGAATATCTATTATATATTGCCTTTTTATTCTAAGGAGAAATCAATGTCTCAATCTGTATCAGAACGGACTCGAATTAAAAGTGACCGTTACGAATCTGGTGTAATCCCTTACGCTAAAATGGGTTACTGGGATGCTTCATACGCAGTAAAAACTACTGATGTTCTTGCTTTATTCCGTATTACACCACAACCAGGTGTAGATCCAGTAGAAGCTGCTGCTGCGGTAGCTGGTGAATCATCTACAGCAACATGGACGGTTGTATGGACTGATTTATTAACAGCATGTGACCGTTATAGAGCTAAAGCATATCGTGTAGATCCAGTTCCAAATACAACAGATCAATATTTCGCTTTTATCGCATACGAATGTGATTTATTTGAAGAAGGTTCTTTAGCTAATTTAACAGCTTCTATTATTGGAAACGTATTTGGTTTCAAAGCTGTATCAGCTTTACGTTTAGAAGATATGCGTATTCCTCATTCATACTTAAAAACGTTCCAAGGTCCTGCTACAGGTATTATTGTAGAACGTGAGCGTTTGAATAAATACGGTGTTCCGTTATTAGGTGCAACAGTAAAACCAAAATTAGGTTTATCTGGTAAAAATTACGGTCGAGTAGTATATGAAGGTTTAAAAGGTGGTTTAGACTTCTTAAAAGATGACGAAAATATTAACTCTCAGCCATTTATGCGCTGGAGAGAGCGTTATTTAAACTGTATGGAAGGTATTAACCGTGCTTCTGCTGCTACAGGTGAAGTTAAAGGTTCTTACTTAAACGTTACAGCTGCAACTATGGAAGAAGTATACAAACGTTCTGAGTACGCTAAAGAAGTAGGTTCTGTCATTATCATGATCGATTTAGTTATGGGTTACACAGCAATTCAATCGATTGCTCTTTGGGCTCGTGAAAATGACATGATTTTACACTTACACCGTGCAGGTAACTCTACATACGCGCGTCAAAAAAATCATGGTATTAACTTCCGTGTTATTTGTAAATGGATGCGTATGGCTGGTGTAGATCATATTCACGCTGGTACAGTTGTAGGTAAATTAGAAGGTGATCCTTTAATGATTAAAGGTTTCTACGATACTTTACGTTTAACAACATTGTCAGTTAACTTACCTTACGGTATTTTCTTTGAAATGCCATGGGCTAGTTTACGGAAATGTATGCCTGTTGCATCTGGAGGAATTCATTGTGGTCAAATGCACCAATTAGTTCATTATTTAGGTGATGACGTAGTTTTACAATTTGGTGGTGGTACAATTGGTCACCCAGATGGTATCCAAGCAGGTGCTACAGCTAACCGTGTTGCTTTAGAAGCAATGATATTAGCTCGGAACGAAGGTGCTGATTACTTTAACAACCAAGTTGGCCCACAAATTTTACGTAATGCTGCAAAAACATGTGGTCCATTACAAACTGCTTTAGATTTATGGAAAGATATTAGTTTTAACTACACATCGACAGATACAGCTGACTTCTCTACAACACCTACAGCAAACGTATAATAAGTTACTTTTAAAAAAATTAAAGGAGTATTTGAATAGTGAGACTTACACAAGGTTGCTTTTCGTTTTTACCAGATTTAACTGATCAACAAATTGAAAAACAAATTGGTTATGCAATTTCTAAAGGTTGGGCAATGAATGTTGAATGGACAGATGATCCACATCCTCGAAATAACTACTGGGAATTATGGGGTTTACCTTTATTCGATATTAAAGATCCTGCATCTGTAATGTTTGAGTTAAAAGAAGCTCGTAAATCATGTGCAGCTGGCTACATCCGTATTAACGCATTTGATGCAAGTTACGGTACAGAAAGTTGTGTTATGTCATTTATCGTTAACCGTCCGGCTAATGAACCAGGTTTCTACTTAGAACGTGGTGAAGGTCCAGGTCGGATCATTCGTTACACAATCAAATCATACAGTGTTCAAGCTAACCCTGAAGGCGGTCGTTACTAATTGAAGTTTTAAGTCCAATCAGTACATAACTTTAAAGTGTTTAAAACTATAGAAATTAAACTATTAATTTCTATAGTTTTAAACTTGGATTATTTTAGTACAATTTTTTATTAATTTTGTTTTAAAACCGATTTTGATTTACCTGCAACAATGCTATCTGTTAAAGAGTTTAGAATTAATTTAATTGATCTTATAGCATCATCATTCCCTGGAATTGGAACATCTACTAAATCTGGATCGCAATTCGTATCTAAAATAGAAACAACAGGAATTTCTAATTTCCGACATTCTAAAACTGCTGTCATTTCTCGTTTTTGATCTATAATGATAGCGACATCTGGCAAATTTTTCATCAATTTAATACCATTTAAATGTATACGTAGTGTTTCTAATTCTTTCCTACGTAGTGACGCTTCTTTTTTTGTTAATAAGTTAAAAGTATTGTCTGCTTCTTGTTCTTCTAACTTTTTTAATCGATCAACACGGGTTTTTAAAGTTGACCAATTAGTCAGCATTCCACCTAACCAACGATGGTTGACATAATATGAATCACAACGTTTTGCTTCTTGTGCAATTAAACTACTTGCTTGACGTTTTGTACCGACAAATAAAAATGTTTTTCCTTCTTTTGCTGCTGATTGAACATAACTATTTGCTTCTTTTAATCGAACGGCTGATTGTACTAAATCTAAAATGTGAATGTTATTAACTTCGCTGTAAATATATGGAAACATTTTTGGGTTCCAACGGTGAGCTTTGTGACCGAAGTGAACACCGGCTTCTAATAACTGAGGTAAGGTAATATTAGACATAAAAATTTTGTGTTACTAAATTAAATCTATTAATATCTAAGCTGAATTATAACAAATATTAAAAAACTTGTCTAGGCTTGAGTTCAATATCATTTAGATTCTGTAAAAGTGAATTAAGAGGTCGAGTCTTTCTAAAATGTTGTTGAAAGCAATGACGATAATTTTGTGATCCTGTTCCAGCTGGAATTAAATGACCAATAATAATATTTTCTTTTAACCCTCTTAACCAATCAATCTTTCCTTCAATGGACGCTTTTGTTAGAACACGAGTTGTTTCTTGGAAACTCGCAGCCGAAATAAAACTTGGGTTATTTAACGCTGCTTTTGTGATTCCAAGTAATAAGGGAATATAACATGCAGGTTGTTTAAATTCAGTTTGGATAATTTTGTTTATATATTGAATATGATATAAATCAATCACTTCTCGTCTTAATAATGGTGTATCCCCTTCATAAGTTATTAAAACTTTGGTTGTCATTTGCTTAATAATAACTTCTAAATGTTTATCGTTGATTGTGACACCTTGTGATTGGTAAACAGATTGAACAGAATGTAAGATAAATAATTGAACTTTTTTAAAGCTTTTATAAATACCTTCATAATTATTTATTAACCTATTTGATTTAAATATTTGAGTTCGATCACATAAAAAAACTTTCATTAAACCATAATAATTAAAATAAACTTTCAATAACTTATGGGGATTAATCTTATCATTTTCTTTTATAGACGTACCTAATTTTTTAAACTCAAAATTAGGATCTAAATTAGTTTTTTGAACAACTAAACCTTTTTTTTGACTTGTTGGAATTCTTTTAACAATTACATTTTTTTTTCGAGCTTCTAAAATTTCTTCAATTCTTGGTAGACCTTGAACAATATCGCCAGTAATTTCTTTTTCCAATTTTAGTAATCCAATCGTTTTACCAGCTTCAATAAATTCTGTATTTTTACAAAATACGCTGTTTAGATCTTGTTCAAAATAATCTTCCGTTATAGAATATAATCCGACAAATTTTGTAGTTTTAGTAAAAGGTTGTTCTACAAATTTTAATAAGGCTAATTGCGAATTTATTTCTTGAACATCGTTAATTTGATTTTGATTTGTCATTACTTCTGAACTTTGCATAAGTAAAGTTCTGTTCATTTTTTTTAAAGTTAAGTTTTTGGAATAATTTAAACCAAGCAATTTTTTACATTTCGGTTCAAATTTTTTATTAATAATAGTAAATTTTTTGAAAAATTGAGGGATTAAACAACTATAAAGTTTGCCATTGTTTTTTAAAAAAACTTTTGAAAATTCCGATTTAATATTGATTCTCGAGTTAACTCCATATTGTTGTTGAAGTGATAATTTAATAATATTAAAATAACTCAAAAAAATATTTCGTTTAGTATTAAAATTTAAGCTGGTACGAGAAGAAGGTATCATTTTATATTGCAAATTAGTTTTAAAGACTAATCCTTCATTTTTACAATTTGGAAAAAAATACGGTCTACCTTTTTGAATTGTCCAAAATTGATTATTTTCAATGATAATTTTCCCAATTTTATTTAGATTTGGGTTTGTAGCAATAAAATCGTTTAGTTTTTTATTTGGAATTTCTTCTTTTTTTATAGTTAAACAATCATTGTTTGAAATTAATAAAATTTGTTTACTGGCATGATTTTTTACTTTAAATTTTACTATTTCTAACGAGTTAGGAGTAATAGCTTCCAAATACCCTAAAGTATTATAATTATTTACAAATTGATTTTCTTGAACAAGAAAACATGATTGAATGTTTTTATATTTCAACTTAGGTGAAATATAGTTATTTAAAAAAAGTTTTTCAATAATATTAAACTCAACAGCATTTCTTTTTCGATTATTAGATAATTCAATGCTTATATTGGTATGAATGGATTTATTGTTCCTAAATTTTAAAACATTAGAAATTAAATTTATGTTTTTTATTCCTTTAATATATTGATTTGATTTATAAAAATAAACTGATTTTGATTCTAAGTCAAAAATGGAGTGATTTTTATAATTATTTAAAAGATTATTTGAATAAGGAAATTCGTAAATTTCAATAGGTCGTATGATTAATTGATCTCTATTTTTTACAGGAATAAATTCGCAAAAAGATAAATCTTCAATAATATTTGAAAAAATGACTTCACCTGGATAATATAATTTCTTAGCAAGACTTTTAAATTTTTTTCCCTCACAAACTAAACCAGATTTAATAGAAATAGTCTTAATCACGTTATTTTTTTGACTAATAGTAACAAGTCCTGATGTCTTTGAAAAAAGACCTGGAATAAGTTCGAATCCGTTTAAAATAAAATCACCATATTCAATTAATAAAATATTTTGTTCGCAATTGACTTTATGAATTTCTTCCCCTAACCAAATGATAGTTTTATGATGGATTAAAGACTGATATTTTTTCCTTTTAAAAGGTCGTTGACAATAGGAAATTTTTTTATTGTTTTTGTTAGGTTTCAGTAAATTTTTATAATCATAATAAAGAACCCCCCCAGTGAATGTTCGAAATGAATTTGTAAGTAAAGCCGCAAATTTACGGTTTTTGTTGATTTGGAGGTAATTTTTAGAATGTTTTCTTTTAATAATTAAAATATATTTGAGATTTGCAAAATTTACTAAATAATTTTGATAAATAAGATTTGACTCTAGTTTTTCCAATTTGGATCCAAACAAAGAATATTTATTATTGGTAATTTTAATTAAACGTTGATAAAGATTTTTTTTGTCATTAATAAACTTAACAAATCCGTTATAATGATTAACTATTTTTGTTCTAAAAATATAACTGTTTGAGTTAATTTTATGATCTGCAAAGAAGTTTAAAAAAGAATTTGCTGGACCACTATAAAATTGACCAGATAAAATCCATATAAGCTTATTATTATGAAATAAATTTACTTTTTGTTTTAATGGAGGAACAAAAATTTCCCCACAAGTGTAACTTAAAATTGGTTTTATTTCCGTTTTAATTTGTCTATTATTATTAATTAATTCTCCAATAACTGTATCTTTTAAAATATATTGATTATTTTTAGGAAATAAAATTGTATTCTTTAAAACTTCAATATGAATTAATTTGGAAGTTTTATTGTCTGGAATTATAATTAACGATCCTGAAGTTTTTGTTATTAAAACGTCTTCTCCACGAGTCGTTCGTAAAAGAACGGTTTTTAAAAATTTATAAAATTGTACAATCCCAGTTACTGGACTAATAATTTGTTGCCTTGCTTCAGACGTAAAAATACCTCCTGTATGGAAGGTTCGCATAGTCAGTTGGGTACCAGGTTCTCCAATAGATTGACCTGCTAAAATTCCAATTGCTTCGCCAATATCCACTAAATTTTCACTAGCTAAATCCCATCCGTAACATTTTTGACAAATAGACCGATATAAATTACAAGTCAGTGGTGATCTTAAATAAAAGTTTCTTACTCTTTTTTTTTTTAATTGTTCGATTAATGTTGATGTTATTTGAGTATTATTTTTAACAATGACAGTATTTGTTTCAGAATCTAGAATTGATTTATTTAAAACGCGACCTAAAATTTTATCATATATTAAATTATCATTTTCTATTTTTCGATTAAAAGGAAAAAATGAAAATAAAAGTCCATGATTGGTTAAACAATCTTTTTCTCGTATTAAAATATCTTGTGCTACATCAATTAAACGACGAGTTAAATATCCAGAATTAGCAGTTTTTAGTGCTGTATCAACAATACCTTTTCGGGCTCCATATCCTGACATTAAATAGTCTGTTATAGTTAGACCTTCTCGGAAATTTTTTTTAATAGGTAAATTCATAATTTGACCACTAGGATCAGACATAAGTCCACGCATACCGACAAGTTGACGAACCTGAGATAAATTTCCACGTGCACCAGAAAAAGCCATAATGTAGACCGAATTTAAAGGATCATAATTTTTAAAATACACAATAATTTGATCTTTTAAAGATTCACTTGTTAAACTCCAAGTATCGATTAATTTTTGAAATCTTTCAACGTCGGTAATTTTCCCTTTTAAATAAATTTTTTCTGCATTTATAATTTCTTGATTTGCTTTTTCAATCATTACATTTTTAACAAAAGGTATTTTCAAATCTTCAATACTTATTGAAATTCCAGCTTGCGTTGCATATTTAAATCCTAAATATTTCAACTCATCAGCTAATGAGCAAGCTTGCACCGAATCATAATTGGTAAAACTCCAAGCTAATAATTGACGCAACTGTTTTTTTCCAATTAAATTATTTTGATAAGTATAATTTTTCATAAAATATATTTCGTATTTTAGCTTAGTGATTTATAAAAAAGGTAAAACTTTTTGAATTTTATAATTTAGAATGACACGTCCAGTTGTAGTTTTTAAGTATTTCACAATTGTTTGGCCATTTTTATTTTTTTTTAGTTGGAAATTTTCATAATATTCAATAATACTTTTATCTTTTAAACTAACTTTTTTTATTAAATTAGATAACGATTGATTTGAATCATTATAACGAACCCAAATTGAACTGTGAATTTCAAGTTTATTTTGGTTATAAGCTAAAATAACATCTTCTAAGTTTGCAAAATAATGACTAGATCCAAATAATCCTTTAATATTATTTACCGTTAAATAATAACAACCAAGAACCATATCTTGACTAGGCATAATTATTGGTTCACCATTTGCAGGTGATAAAAAATTGTAAGGTGCTAACATTAACATATAGCATTCAGCTTGCGCTTCTAAAGATAAAGGAATATGAACTGCCATTTGATCACCGTCAAAGTCGGCGTTGAAAGCAGAACAAACTAATGGGTGCAATTTAATTGCTCGTCCATTAACTAAAATAGGCTCAAACGCTTGAATTCCTAGACGATGTAATGTTGGAGCGCGATTTAAAAAAATAGGATGGTTTGTTAAAATTTTTTCTAAAACTGGACCAATTATAAGTTCATTCTGTTGAATTAAATTTTTAGCGATTTTCATATTGTTTGCTAAACCTTGATTGATTAATTCGCGAATAATAAAAGGTTGAAAAAGCTCAATTGCCATTTCATAAGGTAATCCACATTGATTTAATTTCAAACTTGGACCAACGACAATCACTGAACGTCCAGAATAATCAACTCGTTTTCCTAATAAGTTTTGACGGAAACGACCGTGTTTCCCTTTAATAATATCTGATAATGATTTTAAAGGTCGGTTATTAGCACTCAAAGCAATTTTACCACGCTTTCCATTGTCAATTAATGTGTCTACAGCTTCTTGTAATAATCTTTTTTCGTTACGAATAATTAATTGTGGAGCATCAATTTCTAATAATCGAAGTAAACGATTATTTCGTGTAATAATTCGCCGATATAATTCATTCAAATCGGATGTAGCAAAACGACCTCCTTCTAATTGAATCATCGGTCGTAAAGCAGGCGGAATAACTGGTAAAATTGACAATATCATCCATGATGGCCGAGAAGCCGTACCAATTAAATTTTCTAAAATTCGAATCCGTTTGATCGCTTGTTCCCGAATTTTATAAATTCTTTGCTGTTCCCATTTTCTAGACCATTGTGAGTCATCATATAAAGGACTTTCTTTATTTAATACTTTTGTACAAACCAAAATAAAACATCTTGTTCTAAAAATTTCCGATTTTAAATTAAGTTTTTCTAATTCACGTTTAATTAATGAAGCTCCAATTAAAAAGTTCGGTGTTGCTCTTAACAAATATTTTGGCGTATTATATCTTTGATTTTGTGGTTTTGGGTAAGGTTTTAAAGGATATCCAGTATACCCTAATTCACGACTTCTTCTGTATTGTTGTAAATCCCAATGTAAACCGTAAAAAGAAATTTCATCTTCTGCTATAAAATAAGCTAAAGAAGCAAGTTTGATTCGTTTAATTCTTTCATCCCATAAATCAACAATGGTTGAAGTCGTTAATTTTAAACCTTGACATTTTCGACATTTTTCGGAATGCGTAGTATATGTTGTATCTAATTGTTTTTCTGATTCTTCAACTTCTAATAATAATGACATAAAATTAGGTCGACTATTAATGTACCATATATGTGTTACTGGATAAATTAACTTAATATGTCCCATTCGATGTCGCCTTACTCGAGATTCAGTTAATTCGACACCACATCTTTCACAAATTAACCCTTCATATCTAACACGTTTATATTTACCACAAGCACACTCTAAACTTTTAGTTGGCCCAAAAATTCTTTCACAAAATAACCCATCCATTTCTGGTTTAAATGTTCGATAGTTGATTGTTTCAGATTTTTGGACCTCTCCAACAAATTGTCCATTTGGTAACTTTCGATTTGCCCATTGCAAAATTCGTGATGGGGATGCCACCTTAATTTTTATATAATTAAACTTTTTTGCAAATTTTATCATGATTATTTAAAATGAAATATCGTTTATATTTGATGTAGGTGAAAATGTTTTTGATAAAGCGTTATATTTTTCGATCAAGTTCATTTCAATTTCATAGCGTTTAAATGAACTAAATGTTTCAATTGTATAAGTACTGATATCTAAACCAATTGATCTTAATTCTTGCAATAAAACTTTAAACGATTCAGGTATTCCAAATTTTGGAATTTGTTGTCCTTTAACTATTGCGTTTAATGTTTCATTACGACCTTGCATGTCATCTGATTTTATTGTTAAAAGCTCTTTTAATGCAAAAGCGGCACCAAATCCTTCTAAAGCCCATACTTCCATTTCTCCAAACCTTTGACCACCATGTTGCGCTTTGCCTCGTAAAGGTTGCTGTGTAATTAAGGAATAAGGTCCGGTTGCTCTTGCATGCATTTTATCCTCCACTAAATGAATAAGTTTTAACATATAAGCATTTCCTACAGTAATAGGATTTTCAAATTCTTTTCCTGTTCGTCCATCTATTAAAATTATTTTACCGGGTGCATAAGGATTAAATAACCAACTTTCATTTTTTCTAATAGATGCTTGTCGAAGTTTTTTATTAATTAAAATTCGAGACATTTCTAACCCATACATTTCATCAAATGGTAAAATTTTAAATCGAAAGTTTAATTTATCACCAGCCAAGCCCAATAAACATTCATAGAGTTGACCAACATTCATTCGTGAAGGTACACCTAATGGATTTAAAATAATATCAATAGGTGTTCCATCTGGTAAAAATGGCATATCTTGACGGGCTAAAATCCGAGAAATAATTCCTTTATTGCCATGTCGACCAGCAATTTTATCACCTACTTGAATTTTGCGAATTTGTGCAATAAAAACATAAATCTTTTCAAATTTATATGTCAATTTTGTTTTCCGATTAAATGTCACGGTTTCAATTACTCTTCCATATTCACCTTCTTGCATTCTATAAGAATTATCTTTAATTCCTTTTGCTTTAGCACCAAAAATAGCACGTAAGAGTTTTGATTCTGGTAATTGTTCTGCTATATTATTTAAAATTACTTTACCAACTAAAATATCACCAGGTTTAACGTATGTTCCAACCGTTACAATGCCATCCTCATTTAAGTGATTAGTTTCTGCAGGACTCAAATTTGGGATTGTCTTCATTGTTTGTTCCGACGTCTCTGAATTTCGGTCGATTTCAATTTTATAACGTTCAATATGAATCGAAGTAAAAATATCATCGTAAACTAGACGTTCGCTTATTAAAATAGCATCTTCAAAGTTATACCCTTGCCAAGGCATATAAGCGATTAAAACATTTTGACCCAATCCTAATTCACCATTTGTTATTGCTGGACCATCTGTAAGAATTTGACCAGATTTAATTTTTTCTCCTTTCCAAACCATTGGACGATGATTAATACAAGTTTGTTGGTTTGAGCGTAAATATTTTTGTAATTTATAAATTATTTTTTTACCAATTTTAGTTTTAATCATAATTTTATTGGCTGTTACTGAATGGACGATTCCTGAACTTTGAGCGTTTAGAGTCATTCCAGAATCAATAGCAATTTGATTTTCTAATCCCGTTCCAACAATTGGTTTTTGAGGTAAAATTAATGGAACTGATTGACGTTGCATATTAGATCCCATTAATGCTCTGTTTGCATCATCATGTTCAAAAAACGGTATCAGAGAAGCTGCAACTGAAACAACTTGAATTGTTGAAATACCAATAAAATCAACTTCAGATGGAGTAACATTGATAAAGTCTTGTCGGTATCTAACAGGAATAACGTTTTTTATTAAATAATTTTCTTCATTTGTTATAAGATCTGCGGGAGCAATTTTGTAGAAATCTTCGATATCAGATGTTAGATAAATTGGATTTCCCGTTTTAATAACTTTTCCATTTATAACCCGCCAAAACGGTGTCTCCAAAAATCCTAATTTATCGACTCTAGCACATGTTGTTAAAGAGGCGATCAACCCTACGTTTTGTCCTTCAGGAGTTTCAATTGGACAAATTCGACCGTAATGACTTGGATGAATATCACGCACAGCAAAACTAATTCTATCTCTGTCAAATCCACCAGGTCCCAATCCGCTAATTCGGCGTCGATGAGTCAAAGATGATAATGGATTAGTTTGATCTAAATATTGAGATAATTGACTTGATCCAAAAAATTCTTTTATCGTTGCATTAACAATATTGAAACTCAATAAATAACTTGAGTCTATTTTATTAGTCTGATTTCTTAATTTTCGAACTAGTCGTTGAAACCCTATTCTAAATAAATTTTGTAACAATTCTCCAACACACCGAACCCGTCGATTTTTTAAATGATCAATATCGTCTTGAACAGTTTTTGAAATTGTTGAATTAATCAACCTATCAATAATCGCAAAAATATCTTCATAGGTAATAATTTGAACTCTTTCACTAATTTTCAAATTTAATCTATTATTTATTTTTAATCTACCTACTCGGCCTAGCCGATAATAATTAGGATCAAAAATTCTTACAAATTCGGAAATATTTTTAAAGTATTCTATACTTAAATCAAACCTTGAAATGGGTTGTTTTAAACGTTTTGAATTTATTAATAATGGTTTGTTAAAATAAAAAAAGTCTGAATATTGAAGATTTCGATAAATTTCAGAATCCGTTAATCCCATTTCTTTTAACAAAGAAAGTACTGGTTTTTGATTAATTTTATCAACTTGAATAACAACTTCATCTTCTTGATTTTTGATTGGATATTTATAAGGATTAATTTTTGTATTTTTTTGAAATCCAAAACGAATCCATGAACCGTATTCAGGAATTAAAGTTGCGGTATATAAATCTTTTTCATCATATTTTTTATGATAATTACTTTTAATTTCATGATCTCGTTTATAAAGAAGTAATTGAGTTTTTGTTTTAAGATATTTGTGTCGATCAGGTTTAAAAACAAATTTTTCTTTTCCAAATACGTATTTTGCTTGATCTTTTAAACTTAATGAAAAATAAATAGTTGGTCGTAAATTTGGAAATTGAACAAGGTCATTAATATCAGTTCGTTTATAGAATAGTTGATTAAAATTTTCCTTTAAAAATGTAAAATTATACATTTCTATTAACCAGCTTTTGTAATTCTTTAGAATTAAAACTAATTTGTAATTTAATTGAAGCTGGATTGATGTTTGTGAGTTGGTTATTAAATTATCATATGCATCAGTTAGTTTTAATATTTGATTTTTTGATAATTTAAAATTTGTAAATAAAATGGAGATTTTAGCAATTTGATCAAAACTTTGACTATTTTTATTCTTAAAATTGTCTTCTAATCTTTTGTACTTTATTAAAAGTTTTAATAGAAACTGAAAATATTTTAAGAAATAAATGATTTGCTTATTTTTATAATTCGAATAATAACGTTCAAATTTTAACCATTTAAAAAATAATTTCATTAGTTGAATTTTCGATTTATTTTTTAATGTCTTTGAAATTAAACGATAAAATTTAAAATACTGTAAAAAATAAAATGAAGAGTGGGATTTTGTTTGTTTTAAATAGCGGATTGAATAATAATAAATTGAATTATTATTCCAATTTGGACTAATTTTTCTTTTATTTTTGATTTTATCGAAAGTTGTTGTTGGAATAGAAAAAAAAAGATCTAATTCAGATAAAAAAGCTTCTCCTGATGGTAAAAATGAGCGCAACTTATTACTATCTGTAGATAATTTTCGTCTATATTGGTTTTGGATTTTTTGGTTTTTATTTTTTTCAAAATAAATTCCAGGACTTCGTATGATTTGACTTACAATAACGCGTTCGCATCCATTTATAATGAATGTTGCATAAGTAGTCATTAAAGGTAACGTAATAATTGGAAATTGATTTTGATAACGAATGCTATTGATTATTTTATTTCTAACTTCTATTGGTATAACCAATTGGACTCGGTAATTTCCACTATATTTTCTTGCAATTAAAAGATTATAGGGTGGTTTTATTAAACTATATTCTGCCCCGAACATTATATATTCAGTATTTTGACTAAAATCATGAATTTTAGAAAATAACTCTAATTCTTGATTTAGACCTTGAGTAATAAACCAACAAAAACTTATCCTTTGCATTGCTAAGAAATCTGGGAGAGCATTAATATAATTTATATTCGGCTTCATAATCTTTGTTAACAACTCAAATAATTAATTATCTTCATATCTTAGGTATTTGACGTTTTGCCAACAATAAATAATGTTAAGAAAATGCTAAATTTTCTTAACAAAAGTAAAATGTGCAAAATTTTTGTGTTATGCTGATTTTAAATAAGCTGCTAATTTTGCTTTTTTTCTTGCTGCAGTATTTTTATGAAATATATTTTTCTTTCTTCCTTTATCAAAAATACTATAAACAGAACTTAGCATTTTTTTTAAGTTTTCTTTCTTTTCAAGATTTGGAGAAGCTTGATAAAGTTCTAGATTTTTAACAAATAATTTAACTAGAGTTCTTGCTGAAGTCTTATAATATTTATTTCTTAAACGATTTCGTTTGTTGGTTTCAATACGTTTTTCTGCTGATTTATTATTAGCCATATTTTTCCAAGATTTAATAATTATTTATAAATTAATGTAATGTAATTTGGATCTTCAAGTATCTTTCTAATCGCTTCCATTTTGTATTGTCGCAACGTTACATTGAATTGTGCGGCCTCATTTTTCTTAGGTGACTCAAAAGTTTTAATTTCAAATTTTTTTTTGACACTCCGCTAATGAAATGTCAAAAATTCTATCTTTATCTTTTTGAAATAAGCATTCTGAATTTAACTTAAGAGCCTTTGAAATCTGACCAACGTCTTTAAATGAGATTAACAATTCTTCAATGGCAGCATCTCTTTCAGAACGGATCTTCTCTTTTTCCCACTTAGCTGTCGCCTTAGCTTACTTGGCTTGATAATTAGCCATTATTGCATATCTTTTTAATTTTAGACCACTTAATTTTGAAATCACCTTAGTATTTAGCTCTGATATGACCATTTTCACCTATTATGACAACGTACGCTTTATCGCTCTCGTCGTCAATTAGAATTTTCATCGGCCTATTAATCAACTTATTCATAGTGCTCTTATCAAATTTTGTCTCCATTAATTGATCTCTATTATACTTTTCAATTAATTTTGATTTGATCAGAGTATCTGAAAGCTGCTTAATTTCATCTCTAGTTAACTCACTGTAGCTAATATCTGTCACATTTAATAAGATTGTTTCAAGTTAATAAGTTTAATTCATTTAACATTCAAACATATAAGTAATGATATTAAGTAATTAATAGCGTATATGTTCGCATTTAAAAAAATGAAAACGATGATTAAAGAAATAATACTAACAAATTTTTTAAAAGATCAATCGGAAAAAGAATTCGTAGTATTATAAAGACAAAAAATACAATCACTCATTATTTATGCAGGGGTTGGAATACTTTTACCAGCCTCGCGGAATAACCTTTCTGTTAAGTATCGATAAGTAACGTCACTAATCTTATCAGCTTTAAATAGCTGATACAATGCATCAAGCATTACAGCAAGACCACCTGTGCCAGATACTGCCACACACATAATCAATCCTATTAAGAATGTGATTAACATCTTTTTCTTACCTTTGTATTCACCATCAATTAGCCAGTCTAATTTAATTCTAACTAATCTAACCTTATTTTCATAACTTATATTATTATCTAATAATATTCCGTTGATAGCGTCACTTTCACAAGCCAAGTTATTTTCACGAATTAAAACGCAGAGCGGGTCGTTAAAAAGAATTTCCTCATTGTAACACAAATCTAAAAATATTTTATTTTTAACTAGCTCAACGATCTCCTCATGCTAATGTTGTAAACCAGCTGCTATAAAGACTGATATTATACCACTCTTCACCGATCTATCATTAATGAAATCTTTAAATCGATTTAAAAAACGTTCAGTATCACCACCTCTCAAGTCATTCTGGTTAGAGTTATTCTTGTTACTCTTTTCTTCAGGGAAGAATCTGTTCGCAATATAATACGTCAGCAATCCAGCAATAATCGGAAACAAAAACTTCATTATTTTGTTTCTAATCATAAAATAAAAATTATAAAAATAATCTATTTTTTTAAAAAGAAGGACAAATTATCCGATGGATGTTAACTGAATGTACAGAGTACATTCAAAGCATGTCTTAGTTAAAAGCGCCTAGACCACGCCAAGGTGCATGCCACCTAGGCGAAATTAATGTTACAAGTACTATAGTATATTTAGCGGAAAATTAAAAGTTTTTCAGTGAAAAACTTTTCTCGTTCTATTATCTATTAACTCTTGATAAGATATAAATTTTAAGGCAAGATAATAGTTAAAATTATTAAGTTCAAATTTCTATGTCAAAAAATAAAGGCACTCGAATTTTAATTACTTTAGAATGTACTGAATGTCGTTCAAATTTAAATAAACGTTCTATTGGTATTTCGCGTTATCACACACAAAAAAATCGTCGAAACAATCCAGAAAGATTAGAATTGAAAAAATATTGTCCACATTGTAATAAACCAACTATTCATAAAGAAATAAAATAAATTATTATGATTTCAAAAAACCAAAAAATATCACCTATTAGTTTAAATCAAAAAATTGATTATAAAGATATTGATTTATTAAAATTATTTGTTACAGAACAAGGAAAAATTCTTCCACGTCGAGCTACTGGTATTACAGTTCAACAACAACGTAAAATAGCAAAAGCTATCAAACGAGCAAGAATTTTATCATTATCTCTTTTTGTTGGATCAAAATTTATTTAAAAATATTTAGAGTTATTATACAAAAAAACTAATAACTCTAAATTTTTAATTTTATTTTCTAAGGAGGATATAATGGGAAATTTTATCGATAAAACATTTACAGTAATTGCAGATATTTTGTTAAAAGTTTTACCTGCAAGTAAACAGGAAAAACAAGCTTTTTCCTATTATAGAGCTGGAATGTCAGCTCAAGGAAAAGGACGCTATGCCGAAGCGTTACAAAATTATTATGAAGCTCTTCAAATCGAAGAGGATCCTTATGACCGTAGTTATACACTTTATAATATTGGATTAATATATGGAAACACCGGTAAATATACACAAGCTTTAGAATTTTATCATCAAGCTTTGGCATTAAATTCAAACCTTCCACAAGCTTTAAACAATATTGCAGTTATTTACCATTCTCAAGCTCTTCGGGCGCAAAACTTAGCAGAAGATGAATATTTAGAAGTATCAAAAGAATTATTTGACAAAGCTGCAGAATATTGGATTCAAGCTCTTAAATTAGCACCGGATAATTATCCGGGCGCTCGAAATTGGTTAAAAGTAACAGGTAGATTAAACGACAATAACTGAATAGGTCAATTAATTTAGATTCAATAAAATCTTCTTAAAATCAAGAATTCAAATAATTTTGTTGTACAATACTAGGTAAGTATTAAATTTATTAGTTTTAAAAATAACAGGTAAAACTTTGAAAGTATATTTATTCTCAAATATTTTAATAGGTTAAATTAAAATGGAAAACACTAATTCAAATAAAGGTTACGTTACTCAAATTATTGGTCCTGTATTAGATATTAAATTTCCTGATGGAAAACTACCACTTATTTACAATGCAGTCAAAATTGAAGTAGGAGATGGTACTTCAACAATTGTTGAGGTACAACAATTATTAGGTGATAATAAAGTACGAGCGGTATCTATGAGATCAACAGATGGTTTAAGACGTGGTGTTGAAGCCATTGATTTAGGTGCTCCAATTACCGTTCCTGTAGGTACCCCTACACTAGGTCGTATTTTTAACGTAATTGGTGAACCAGTTGATGAGCAAGGTCCTGTTGAATGTGATGAAAGATTACCAATCCATCGTGAATCTCCAGCATTTACTGAATTAGAAACAAAGCCATCAATTTTTGAAACAGGTATTAAAGTGGTTGACTTATTAGCACCTTACCGTCGTGGTGGAAAAATTGGTTTATTTGGTGGTGCTGGTGTGGGTAAAACTGTTTTAATTATGGAATTAATTAATAACATTGCCAAAGCTCATGGTGGAGTGTCAGTATTTGGAGGTGTAGGTGAACGTACACGTGAGGGAAACGACTTATACCAAGAAATGAAAGAGTCGGGTGTAATTAACGCAAAGAATTTATCAGAATCTAAAGTAGCATTAGTATATGGTCAAATGAACGAACCTCCGGGAGCGCGTATGCGTGTTGGTTTAACAGCTTTAACAATGGCTGAATATTTCCGTGATGTAAACAACCAAGATGTTTTATTATTCATTGATAATATTTTCCGTTTCACGCAAGCAGGTTCTGAAGTATCTGCGTTGTTAGGTCGTATGCCATCGGCTGTAGGTTACCAACCAACTTTAGCAACAGAAATGGGTGCTTTGCAAGAACGTATTACATCAACAAAACAAGGTTCGATTACCTCTATTCAAGCTGTATATGTACCTGCAGATGATTTAACAGATCCGGCTCCAGCAACTACTTTTGCACACTTAGATGCAACAACAGTATTGTCACGTGGGTTAGCCTCAAAAGGAATTTATCCTGCAGTAGATCCATTAGATTCAACTTCAACAATGTTACAACTAGGTATTATTAGCGAGGAGCATTATGAGGCTGCTGAAAAGGTAAAACAAACATTGCAACGCTATAAAGAATTACAAGATATTATTGCAATTTTAGGTATCGATGAATTATCAGAAGAAGATCGTTTAAACGTTGCTCGTGCACGTAAAGTCGAACGATTTTTATCTCAACCATTCTTCGTTGCTGAAGTCTTTACAGGTTCGAGTGGCAAATACGTAACTTTAGCAGAGACTATCAATGGTTTTAAAAGAATTTTAGATGGTGAATTCGACAATGTGCCTGAGCAAGCTTTTTATCTTGTAGGTAATATTGATGAAGCAATTGAAAAAGGAGAGATTTTAAAACCAAAAGAAGATACTTCAAAACCAAAAGAAGATACTTTAAAATAAGGAGTTATATATATGGATAATACGCAGAACGTTCCGCTGGATGTAACCGTTCGTATTCTTACCGCACCCAAAGAGCTTCCTGCAATAAAATGTAGTCAAATTCTTTTACCAACTACAACTGGAACTACAGCTATATTAAAAAATCATGCACCATTAATGAGCGCTTTGGATATAGGTTTAGTAAGAATAAAAGAAAAACATGGAATATGGACACCAATATTTATATGCACTGGTGGTGTAGCTATTATTCGAAAGAATATTGTAAAGATTACAATATTTACAATAGAAGAAGTTTTTGATGAAGATTTAGATAAACTTAATAAATTGGTAGAAGAAGCAAAATTGGAGCTAACACAAGTAAAAACAACTAAGGCTCGACTTGATGCAGTTCTTAAATTAAAACGAAGTATGGGACGTTATGAAGGTAGTAGGTTAATGAAGATAAAAAAAGCAAAACTAGAAGAGTTAAAGTTGAAAAATCTTGGAACTCAGAAGTGAAATTTCAATAACTTTTAGTAATTTATAGTTTTAAAAGGAGGTTAACCTACTTTTAAAACTATAAATTACTAAAATAATACAACTCTATTTTTTCTATATGACGACTAATTCTAATTTTAATTTTACAAAAAATTCAACTATCCAACTAGAATTACCTTTCTCAGAACATATTGAAGAATTACGGCAGCGAAGTTTTTTAGTTTTTGGGGTAATTATATTATTGACTTGTGGAGCATTTATTGAAGTTAAAAGTCTAGTTAAAATTTTAGAACTTCCCGTTAATAATGTGAAATTTTTTCAACTCTCTCCTGGTGAATATTTTATTTCGACGATCAAAATTTCTTTTTATACCGGATTGCTATTTTCAAGTCCTTTCATAATAGGACAATTACTATTGTTTTTATTACCAGGACTGACAAAAAAAGAAACGAGTATTATTTTACCTTTATTAGTAAGTTCATTAGTTTTATTCATATTAGGATTAGCTTTTTCTTACTATACTTTAATACCCGCTGCTTTAACTTTTTTTTTAAATTATAGTGAAGAAGTTCTAGAGCCATTTTGGTCTTTTGATCAATATTTTGAGTTTATTCTTGTTTTATTTTACAGTACAGGATTAGCTTTTCAAATTCCGATCATTCAAATTTTAATAGGGTTATTAAATATTGTTTCACCTAAAGAAATGTTAGGTGCATGGCGATATGTAATATTAGTTTCAACAGTTCTTGGAGCTATTTTAACACCCTCAACTGATCCTTTAACGCAGTTACTATTATCGTTCGCAATATTACTGTTATATTTTGCAGGATTAGGTATCTTGTTTTTAATAAAAAATTAATCTATATAATAGAATATCTATACTTAACAAGTATTTAAACTATGGCAACTAACAAGTTTTTTAAAAGTCTTTTATTTGCTTTAACAATTACTGTAAATTTATTTGGTTTTGGCGTTCAAGACTCATTAGCATATCCAGTTTTTGCACAACAAAATTATTCAAATCCTCGTGCAGCAAATGGAAAATTAGCTTGTGCCAATTGTCATTTAAATCAAAAAGCAATTGAAATTGAAGCACCTCAAGCTGTTCTTCCAAATTCGGTTTTTGAAGTAGAAATCAAAGTACCGTATGATACAAGTAAACAACAACTAGGGGCAAACGGAAAAAAAGCTGATATTAATGTAGGTGGTATTTTAATTTTACCAAAAGGCTTCAAATTAGCTTCAAAGAATCAAATTCCAGAAAAAATCAAGGTAAAAAATAAAGGAGTTTTTATTTCACCTTATAGTACTGAATTAGATAATATTTTTGTTGTTGGTCCGATTGCAGGTAAAACACATCAAGAATTAATTTTCCCAGTTGTTGCACCGGATCCTTCTAAAAATTCTGATGTGAAATATTTAACTTATCCTTTTTATGCAGGTGGCAATCGTGGACGTGGACAAGTTTATCCTACAGGTGATAAAAGTAACGTAAACGTATTTGGAGCTACACAATCAGGGCAAATTACAGAGATTACAACATCAGACAAAGGTGAATCAAATGTTATAATCCTTAATTCAATCGGTACAAAAACTTCACAAATTGTTCCAGCCGGACTAAATTTAATTGTGAAAACAGGTGATATTGTACAAGCCGATCAAGCCCTAAATACTGATCCAAACATAGGTGGGTTTGGACAAGAAGAATCAGAAATTGTTCTACAAGACCCTAGCCGAATTGTTGGATTTCTTGCTTTTTGTTTCTGTGCTTTATTAACACAAATTTTATTAGTTTTAAAGAAAAAACAGTTTGAAAAAGTTCAAGCTGCCGAGCTTAACTTTTAATAGAATTTATTTAAAAAACTTAAGAATGAATAAATCATTCATAAGTTTTTTAATTTTTTAACTTTCTTAGTATAATTCATCTTCTTGATGTACTAAAATTGTACAATCAGATTTTGGATATGCAATACACGTTAAAACAAAACCTGCTTCTATTTGATCATCATCTAAAAAAGTTTGCTCTGATTGATCGATTGTACCATTAGTTACTTTACCTGCACAAGTTGAACAAGCACCAGCTCGACACGAGTAAGGTAATTCAATACCTTGTTCGTCAGCTGCATCTAAAATAAATACATCATCATTACAATCAATTGTTGTGTTGATATTGTGTTCTTCACTTAATAATGTCACTTTGTAAGTAACCATATAACTCCTTATTTTAAATAATTATAAAGTAACCCTCAAAACAGAAATTTTTAGTATTACTTTACTACTTTATATTATACTCTGTAAATTTGTTACAAATAAAAATTTTTTATTAAATTTTTATTAAAATGTCTGTTTTAAACGACTTGCTTTACCTTTTAAATTTCTTAAGTAATATAACTTTGAACGTCTTACTTTTGATGATCTTAAAACTTCAATTGAGTCTAATTTTGGAGAATGAACTAAAAAAATTCGTTCTATACCAATTCCTTGCAATGTTTTTCGAACAGTTATACTTGTGTTAATTGAACTGTTTTTTTGAGCAATAACTGTTCCTTCATAAAATTGGATTCGTTCTCGATTTCCTTCAGTAATTTTGACCCCAATTTTAACGTTATCGCCAATTTTAAGAATGGGTAGATCAGTTTTCAAAAATTCTTTTTCTACATTAATGATTGTTTTTTTAATATTAAATTGCGACATGATTCTAACTATTAAATAGAATTATTTTTTAATAGTAATCTTACAATTAGATGGTGAAAAAAACAACATTAAATATTTCAACTGCATTCGACTGGGTTCGAACCAGTGACGTTCCAAAGGAAAACGGATTATGAGTCCGGTGCCTTCAACCACTCGGCCACGAATGCAATAATGGAGCTGATGGGAATTGAACCCATGTCCATTTAAATTTCTTTAAACCACTCGTTCACAGGCATAGTTCAACAAAACAGATTGAAACATAAATTTATTCTAAACTATAGTAGTCAAAAACGTCTAGTGATAGTGAACAATTTTGTAATTAATTTTTAAAAAGCAAATTGTAATGAGTTTAATTTTTGAAAGTTAAACTTTTTAATAGTAAGTAAAGATAAAATTCGATTTTTAGCATTTATTGTAAAGTTGTATTTTTTTACGAAGAATACATACTTCGACCTGAATCATAATTTAATGAATTTTAAATGTCGACACCGAAACAGCCCCTGTTTGTTAAATTAAAAGTTAAAAAAGTACTTGATAAGCATGAAGGGAATTGAACCCTTGACTTTCAGAATCGGAATCTGATACTCTGTCCACTGAGCTACATGCTTTTAATCTAAAATCAGTTCTAGATTTTGTCAAAAATTAAAAGACCATTAAGGTTTTTCAAAAAATAACAAACAAGTTACTTTTTGAAAAAAATTTACTACTAATTTTATTAATTAGTAGTAAATTTTACCTCCACCCCATTTTTCTGTAACAATTTTTGGTTGTAATAAAATGTGACCAGCAATAGCGTACAAATCATCATCAGTAATTGAACGCATACGTGGATAAATATCAGCACTTTTAAGACTTGGATGTACTTCGGCTATTGATTCTAAACCATCATATGATGTTGGATTTTTTAAAAAATCAATCAATCCATCAATATTATCTCGTCTTGGTGTTGCTAAACTTAAAGCTTCTGGGTCTAATCCGACATTTGGATTCGTTTTAGTAATACCACCGACATGACATGCTCCACATGTTGCATTAAATAGTCGTTTTCCACGTTTAATTTGTTCAGGAGTTAATACAACCGTTTTCCCTGACGCATCTTTAACAACTGTTCGTGTTGCTTCATCCAAATCAATAGCTGACGCTGTTGTTACGAAAATACTAAAAATACCGACTAATACTAAAAAAGAAATTTGTGAAGACTTTTTAAACATAATTTTACAAAACGATTTACAAACTTGAAACCAAGATTTTTTTTAAATGGTTGGTTTAACTTTTCATTGTTTCTTAGTTTTGATTGTGTTATTATTTCAATTAAAACTTCTAATTTTTCATTCTGCTACTCTAACTGTTAGAATAATAGTACTAGGCTAAATAAAATAATCGGATCTTATTTTTAGCCACGAACTATAAAAATACAAGCATTTAATTCTACAAAAAACGATTCTGGAAAAAAAAATGTTTTCATATTATATTGTACTACTTTAGCTTTAATGATTCGAAGTAAATATAACATTAACTTTTGCTATTACTTCTGTACCAAAACTAATTTGTATAATTAGGCATTTTTTTAACTTTTCAAAAGTAAATTAACTAAAAACATAAAAAAAGAATATTTTAAAATTTTAAATTCGTGTAACTCGATCACTTCTACTAATAATGATCAATGCAATACCAATTACAAGTACAACAATACCGCCTGCAACTAAACTAGAGATAAAATTTGCTAATGAAGGTGTCATTTATAAAAGTCCTTTTTTAAATAATAAAGTTAAAAATAGCAAGATTGACTACATTAACTATTGTATCAACTTTTGAAAAAAAAGTATAACTAATATTTACACGGTTTGTCAAAAATGAACAATCAAACTAAAAAAAATTGGACTAACTATTTTGCTTTTTTTGCGAAAGGATTACAGTTCGATACTAATATCAAATTTCTATGCTATGCTGCTCTTTTACAATTCTGACATAGTCAATAGGTTTGAAAATTATATTTTCCTGTAATCCGTATTTATTATTATAACAAACTCATGCTTTACATGTCAACTTTAAATTAAATCAAATTAAAACTTTTTTGTCATTTTAATAAAAATTATGTTATAGTTATAGTTAGGCCCGGATAGCTCAGTTGGTAGAGCAGTGGATTGAAGATCCTCGTGTCACCAGTTCGAATCTGGTTCTGGGCATTCTTTTTAAATTTTAAATCTTTAAATCTAAAAATTTGGTTTGGTTTTGATCAAATCTCAGTTTTATGCTACCAATTGGACCATTTCGTTGTTTAGCTATAAGTAAATCAGTTTCACAAAAAAAGTTATTAGAATTTAAAGATTTAAAACGAGACAACATTAATACTAAATCAGCGTCTTGTTCAATAGACCCACTTTCACGTAAATCTGATAAAATTGGTTTTTGATCCACGCGATTTTCTACATTACGACTTAATTGTGACATAGCAATTATTGGAATATTAAATTCTCGAGCAAGATTTTTTAAAGATCGTGTGATTTGAGAAAGTTCTTGAACACGGTTTTCATTTTTAAATTCTGAATTTTGCATTAACTGAAGATAATCAATAATAACAAGCCCAATTTGAGATTGTTCAAAAAGTATTAATTTTATTTTTGATCGAATGTCTTTTAGCGATAAATTAGAACTATCGTCTAAAAAAAACGGTAATTTCGAAAAAATTTTTAGTATTCTAGTTAATTTAATCCAATCGTTTTTCGATAATTTGCCGCTTTTTAATTTTGTTGAATTAATAGTACTTTCAATGGATAATATTCGATACATTATTTGTTCTTTAGACATTTCTAAACTAAAAAACAAAACAGGTAACCCCGAATTTTTGATAACATTTATAGCTATGTTTAAACTAAAAGCTGTTTTTCCAACGGAAGGCCGGCCTGCTATTATAATTAAATCTGATTTTTGAAACCCTTGTGTTAGTATGTCTAAATTATAAAATCCAGAATTTACTCCGGGTGATTGTGGGTTTAAAAAGTTCTCTTTTAATTCATCAAATAGCTGATTAAATAATTGCTGACTACTTTCTATTTTTTTTCTTGTAGTTTTAGCAGTCAAATTAACTAATTCAATTTCTGAATTAGTTAAAATACTTTCTACTGAAACATTATTGTTATAACCAGAATTAATCATTTTAAATCCTAATTTAATCAAAGATCGTCTTAAAAACTTATCTTTAACTAAACCTATATATTCTTCAAGACAAACTAAATTTGGAATATGATTACTCAATTCAAACAAAACTTGTATTCCACCAATTTTTTTCAACAAGTCATTTTCTTGTAAAAATGTAAATAAGGATAGGATATCAATTGGCAAATTATTTTTATACATAAAAATAACCGCTCTATAAATTTCTTGATGATTTTTAAAATAAAAAGCTTTAATAGAAATACTTTTTATAACAAAATCAATTGCTTCAGAATTTATTAGCAAACAAGTTAAAATCATTTTTTCTGCTAAAAAATTATGTGGCAAATTATTAGTTATTGATATTTCTTTTTTATTCATTTAAAGTTTGTTTATATTTTAATTATAAAGTAATTCACGTTTAAACTTGTCATTTTGACTTTTTATAACTATAATAGAGCGATAGCGTCCTTAGTTCAGTTGGTAGAACGCTAGTCTCCAAAATTAGATGTCGAGGGTTCAAGTCCTTCAGGACGCGATTCTCTTTGTTAAGAGGTTATATTTTTCCAATAGAATTTTAAATAATTGAAAAATTTTCGATAACTAATTAAAAAAAAGTAACCATCAAAAAAAATTTATTAAAAGTATGACTTTTTTTTAAGTATTTTTAAATTAAACCACGTTATTAAATTTTTATGCCTAAAAAAATTACTGCATTAATTAAACTTGCTTTACCTGCAGGTAAAGCAACGCCAGCGCCACCTGTTGGGCCTGCATTAGGTCAACATGGTGTAAATATTGCGGCATTTTGCAAAGAATACAATGCTCGTACAAATGATAAAACAGGACTTATTATTCCTGTCGAAATTTCAGTTTATGAAGACAGAAGTTATACATTTATTCTTAAAACCCCTCCTGCCTCTGTTTTGTTAGTTAACGCAGCAAAAATTAAAAAAGGTTCGGCAACTCCAAACAGAGTAAGTGTAGGTTCAATTACAAAAGCTCAGTTAGAAGAAATTGCAAATATAAAATTACCAGATTTAAATACTACAAAACTTAGTAGTGCCATGAAAATTGTTGAAGGAACTGCCCAAAATATGGGTATCTCCATTGTAGATTAAATCAAAATTAAAATGAATTTTAATGGAGAAATTTATGCAAAAGTTATCTAGACGTCACAAAGTTAATATTGAAAAAACAAAAAATAAGATATACTCGAACTTAGAAGATGCAATAAAAATTTTAAAGGAAACAGCAACTACAAAATTTACAGAAAGTGTCGAATTACATGCAAATTTAAATATTGATCCAAAATATGCCAATCAGCAATTGCGAAGTACAGTAACGTTACCACATGGAATTGGAAAACAACTTAAAATTGCTGTTTTAACAAATGAAGAAAATTTTGAAGAAGCAAAAAATGCTGGCGCAAACATTGTCGGAAACGATGATTTAATTAAAAATATAGTTCAAGGCAATATTAATTTTGATTTATTGATTGCAACTCCAAATATTATGCCTAAACTAGCAAAATTAGGTCGTGTTTTAGGTCCAAAAGGATTAATGCCATCACCGAAATCAGGTACAGTTACGACTACATTAGAAACAACATTAACTGAATTTAAAAAAGGGAAATTTGAATATAAAGCCGATAAAACAGGAATTGTTCATATTAACTTTGGAAAATCAAATTTTACTGATAATCAGCTAATTGAAAATTTGCAAGCTTTATATGGTTCTATAGAGCAAAACCGTCCATCAGGTGTTAAAGGAAAATACTTTAAAAGTTTATTTATTTGTACAACAATGGGGCCATCTATTAAATTAGATTTAAATATATTTAGTTAAATCAAATTTACTATTGAATATCAAATTTTATAAAATATCCACTAATAAATTATTATTATTATGTCAGAAAAAATAACTCAAATAATTGAAGAATTAAAAACTTTAACTTTATTAGAAGCCTCAGAACTAGTAGCGGCAATTGAAGAAACATTTGGAGTAGATGCGTCAGCAGTATCAGGTGGAACTATGGTAATGGCTGCGCCAGCTCCTGTAGAAGAAGTAGAAGAAAAAACAGAATTTAATGTTATGCTTGATGAAGTTCCAGCCGATAAAAAAATTGCAGTCCTAAAAGTTGTACGGGCACTTACAGGTTTAGGTTTAAAAGAAGCTAAAGAATTAGTTGAATCAGCACCCAAAGTAATTCAAGAAGGTGTTGCTAAAGATGCAGCTGAAGATTCGAAAAAACAAATTGAAGCTGCAGGTGGTAAAGTATCACTTACTTAAAAAATATCAATTAAAGTAAAATATTATTCTTTTACTTTAATTGACATCTTTTAATCGAATATGATAATATAATATATGTAAACAGTATATGTTTTAATGTATAAGCTTATTGACAAATAATAAAATTTAATTTTTCGCGGAGTAGAGCAGCCTGGTAGCTCGTTGGGCTCATAACCCGAAGGTCAATGGTTCAAATCCATTCTCCGCTAGAAATTTTGATAATTTTAATGAAAAAAACTTTTTTTTTACTAAAATTATATATTGAACATTAGAAATTTATAAAGTTTTACAAATGACATTAAATTTACAAACACCTTTTCCTACTTTTGGTGGAAGTACTGGAGGTTGGTTACGCTCAGCTGAAGTTGAAGAAAAATATGCTATTACTTGGACAAGCTCTAAAGAGCAAATTTTTGAAATGCCTACTGGTGGAGCAGCTATAATGCGTAACGGAGAAAATTTGTTATATTTAGCAAGAAAAGAGCAATGTTTAGCATTAGGAACTCAATTAAGAACATTTAAAATTAACAGTTATAAAATTTATCGAATTTTTCCTAGTGGTGAAGTTCAATATTTACATCCAAAAGATGGTGTTTTTCCAGAAAAAGTTAATCCAGGAAGAGTTTCTGTTAATATGCGTGCTTTCTCAATTGGAAAAAATCCAAACCCGGCTTCGTATAAATTTAGAGGAAAAACAACATATGAAAGTTAATTAATTTTTAAGATTAGTTACAAAACTAATCTTTTTGGCGAGATGGCAGAGTTGGTCGATTGCGTCTGATTTGAAATCAGATGAATCTTTACGGATTCCGTGGGTTCGAATCCCACTCTCGCCTTTTTAGTTTATAGTTTGCTTAACAGTGTTAAAGATTATAAAAATTATTTTATGAGTAAAGTTTACGACTGGTTTGAAGAAAGACTAGAAGTTCAAGCAATTGCTGATGATATCTCTAGTAAATATGTACCACCTCATGTAAATATTTTCTATTGTTTTGGAGGTCTTGTTTTAACGTGTTTTTTAATTCAAGTTGCAACTGGATTTGCTATGACTTTTTACTATAGACCGAGTGTAGTTGATGCATTTGCTTCTGTTGAATATATTATGACAAGTGTTAATTTTGGTTGGTTAATTAGATCAATTCATCGTTGGTCTGCGAGCATGATGGTGTTAATGCTAGTATTACATGTATTCCGAGTGTATTTGACAGGTGGTTTCAAAAAACCACGTGAGTTAACTTGGGTAACTGGTGTGATTTTATCTGTTGTTACAGTTTCTTTTGGTGTGACGGGCTATTCATTACCGTGGGATCAAGTTGGATTTTGGGCTTGTAAAATCGTAACTGGTGTACCAGCTGCAGTTCCAATAGTTGGACCACCATTAGTTTTAATTTTACGTGGTGGAGAAAGTGTCGGTCAAGCCACATTAACTCGATTTTACAGCGCACACACATTTGTTTTACCATTGGCTGCTGCAGTATTAATGTTAACGCATTTCTTAATGATTCGCAAGCAAGGAATTTCAGGACCTTTATAAATTCAAAAATAAAATAATATAAATATTACCAAATTTTGTTATGTCAGTAATTAAAAAACCAGATTTAACTGATCCAAAATTAAGAGCTAAATTAGCTAAAGGAATGGGTCATAATTATTATGGAGAACCCGCATGGCCAAATGATCTTTTATATGTTTTTCCTATAACTATGTTAGGTATATTAGCATGTTGTGTTGGTTTATCTGTGTTATCACCGACACAAATGGGAGAACCGGCAGATCCATTTAATACACCGTTAGAAATTTTACCAGAATGGTATTTTTTCCCAACATTTAATTTATTACGCGTATTGCCTAACAAATTATTAGGTGTATTAGCAATGGCGGCTGTTCCGGTAGGATTAATCACTGTACCCTTCATTGAAAACGTAAATAAATTTCAAAATCCATTTCGTCGACCAATAGCAAGTGCTATGTTTATTCTTGGATTTATTTTTGCAGTTTGGATGGGTATCGGTGCTTGTTTACCAATTGACAAAGCTGTATCTTTAGGTTTTTGGTAAATAAATTATTAATTAACTTAAAATTTATTTTAAGTTAATTAATAATTTAGAAACTTTTTTATTTTTGACATTGGCGAATCTATTAAATTTTTTTTATCAGCAAAATTTAACTATTAAACAAATTAACCTCAAACGCTATTCCAAAATAAATTAAAATACCAACTCCGGTTAAAATCTTTAAAAATCGTTGGGCGGAACTAGGAGACCCTAACAAGTTACTTTTAGTTGTAAAACTTTCTAAACCAACATTTTCTTGGGGAATTTGGAAGAAAATAATTACAATTAAGAAAATACTTAGAACAGTTTCAATTATCTTTAACATATTAAGAATTCTTTTAAAAACTTAGATTTTTTAACTCTAATAATCTATTTAAAATTCAAATGTTATTTTTATTTTTCAATTTCAAAAACTTCTTTAAAAATTTTATCTACTTTATTTCCTGAATCAATAGATTCGAGTGGATCTTTTCTTAATCTATGTCGTAAACATAAAGTAATAATTTTTGAAATATCCTCTACAGTGACTTGATTACGACCATTGTAAGCAGCATGAGCTCTAGCAGCACGATTTGCTACAATATCGCCTCGTAACCCATCGACGTCTAATTTACTACAAACTTCCGATATTTTAACTCTTAAGCTATAATCAATTTCAACATTTGGTAAAAGTTTTTGAGCTGAAATTATTTTATCTCTTAATTCTTGTTGTTGAGTTTCATAATTTTCAAGCCACACTTGTGGATTTTGATCAAATGATGTTCGTTCTTCTACAACTTTTACTCGTAAAATAGGATCTTTTACTGTTCGAATTTCGGCATGCATTCCAAAACGATCTAATAATTGTGGTCTTAATTCGCCTTCCTCAGGGTTGCCTGAGCCAACTAAAACAAACCTAGCAGGATGGCGTATCGAAATTCCTTCTCGTTCTACTGTATTCCAACCTGAAGCGGCTGAGTCTAAGAGAATATCAACTAAATGATCATCTAATAAATTTACTTCATCAACATAAAGAATACCTCGATTTGCTTTGGCTAATAAACCCGGTTCAAAAGCTTTTATACCTTCAGTTAGTGCTTTTTCAATGTCAATTGTTCCACAAACACGATCTTCAGTAGCTCCAAGTGGTAAATCAACCATTGGAATTTTGATAAACTCTGTTTCCAGCGTTATTTGATTTTGAATAGCGAATTTTACTTCATTACTCATTAACTCTAAATCAGATTTATGCGAGTTAAATGGGTCATCTTTTACTACTTCAATTTCTGGAAGTAAATCAGCAATCGCTCGAATAGTTGTTGATTTTCCAGTTCCTCGATCACCCATAATCATAACCCCGCCAATTTTGGGATCAATCACATTTAATTGTAATGCCAGTTTCATTTCTTCTTGACCAACAATAGCCGTAAATGGAAAAACTGGAGTGTTAAATTTTTTTAAATTTTCTTTTCCCATAGTTTGTAATTAATTTTTGCTGTAAAAAGCTTTTTTAATTTAAAATTGATTATTCGTAAAGTGTTGTACCTAGTCTAATTGCTAAAACCGCTGCTAATAAGCTAATACATAATGCTGTATAAACTTGTGAATCATAAATCATAAAAAACTTTTGAATTTAAAATTAAAATTATTTTGATTCTAAAAATTATAAAATGTTAAGTTAAAACTTATATTTACAATTATATCTATAAATAATTGTAAATTAAATTAACAAAAATCATTAATATTTAATTATCATTACCAACTAGATTTTCTTACTCCAGGTAATAGACATTGATGAGCCATTTCTCTAAAGACGTGACGAGATAAACCAAAATTTCGAAAAACTCCACGTGGTCGACCTGTTTTCCAACATCTATTTCTGATTCGCGTCTTTGCACTATTACGAGGAAGTTTTTGTAGTTTTGAATGTACTTTAAGTTTTCCATTGAAACTTTTTTCTTGAGAATATTCAATCAACAAACGTGATCTTTTTAAAGCATATTTTTTTTCTAATGAAATTCGTTTCTTCTCTCGTTCAATCATACTTTTTTTTGCCATAAAACTTTTATTATTAATTGGTTAAATATAAAGATTTTGTATAATCTTCTAAACTGAAATTAACTATATCTTCGTTACTTTTAGTTTACTATAGTTTTGGAATTTAGACAAGTCGATTGAGCTAAAAGATTAAATGAGTTTGTGATTTTATATTGAAAAATTAAAAATACTTATTCCATATTAAATTAATTAATTTTTTAGATCTTTGCTTATAATAATATATTAGCTAACTTTTCTGTAGTTTAGTTGTAAGAAAGTCAAAAACCATTATTTATATTGAGGAATCTATTACTATGGCATTACCATGGTATCGTGTTCACACTGTTGTTTTAAATGATCCTGGAAGATTAATTGCAGTACATTTAATGCATACAGCTTTAGTTGCAGGTTGGGCTGGGTCAATGGCGTTATACGAATTAGCTGTTTTCGATCCGTCAGATCCAGTTTTAAATCCAATGTGGCGTCAAGGTATGTTTGTTATGCCTTTTATGACTCGTTTAGGGATTACTGATTCTTGGGGCGGATGGAGTATCACTGGTGAAAGTGTTTCAAACCCTGGTATTTGGAGTTTTGAAGGTGTAGCTTTATCGCATATTGTTTTATCAGGTATGTGTTTCTTAGCTGCTATTTGGCATTGGGTTTATTGGGATTTAGAATTATTCCGTGATCCAAGAACAGGTGAACCTGCTTTAGATTTACCAAAAATTTTTGGTATTCATTTATTTTTGTCAGGTTTAGCATGTTTCGGTTTTGGAGCATTCCACGTGACAGGATTATTTGGTCCTGGAATTTGGGTTTCAGATGCATACGGTATTACAGGAAAAGTTCAACCAGTAGCTCCAGCTTGGGGTGCAGATGGTTTTAACCCATTCAACCCTGGTGGTATTGCATCTCATCATATTGCAGCAGGTATTTTTGGCATTTTTGCTGGAATATTCCATTTAACTGTACGTCCTCCACAAAGATTATACCGTGCATTACGAATGGGTAATATTGAAACAGTTTTATCTAGTAGTATTGCAGCAGTGTTTTTTGCTGCTTTTGTAACATCAGGTACAATGTGGTATGGTGCAGCAACAACACCTATTGAATTATTTGGTCCAACTCGTTATCAATGGGATAGTGGTTACTTCCAGCAAGAAATTGAACGACAAGTAGAAGCATCAGTAAGTGAAGGATTATCGGAAAGCCAAGCATGGTCACGAATTCCAGATAAATTAGCTTTCTATGATTACATCGGAAATAACCCAGCTAAAGGTGGTCTATTCCGTGCTGGTCCAATGAATAAAGGAGATGGTATTGCTGAAGCTTGGTTAGGCCATCCAATTTTCCGTGATAAAGAAGGTCGTGAATTAACTGTCCGTCGTATGCCAGCCTTTTTTGAAACATTCCCAGTTATCCTAGTTGATAAAGATGGTATTATTCGAGCTGATATTCCATTCCGTCGAGCAGAGTCAAAATACAGTATTGAGCAAGTAGGAGTAACAGTTGATTTCTACGGTGGTAAATTAAATGGTCAAACATTTAAAGATGCGCCAACTGTTAAAAAATTTGCTCGTAAAGCACAATTAGGAGAAGTTTTCGAATTCGATAGAACAAGTTTAGAATCTGATGGTGTATTCAGAAGTAGCCCACGGGGTTGGTACACTTTTGGTCACGCTAACTTCGCTCTATTATTCTTCTTCGGACATTTATGGCATGGTGGCCGAACAATTTTCCGTGACGTATTTACTGGTATTGGAGCAGAAGTTACAGAACAAGTAGAATTTGGTGCATTCCAAAAACTAGGTGACAAATCAACGAAAAAACAAGGTGCTGTATAAAGTATAGCCAGTTTTTTTAATCTCTTTATATTTAAATAGGATCAAACAATGGAAGCTTTAGTTTATACGTTTTTACTTATTGGTACTTTAATGGTAATTTTCTTTGCCGTATTTTTTAGAGACACACCTCGAATTCTTAGAAAATAAAACCAGTTTATTTGGTTTTATTTTCTAATCTTCATGTTCTTCAAACGGATCGCGTAAATTTTTAGACGTCGGTCCAAAAGCTGTATAAATAGAATATGTAGTAATTCCTAAAAGTAAACTTGATACAAAAATTGCAAGAATCGTCGCTGTTTCCATCTTATATAGTATTAATAGATTAACACTTTAATATTATATAACATATATTAAAAAAATTAATTTATTAAAAATATAAAATATTTTTTATGGCATTAAGAACAAGATTAGGTGAAGTTTTACGCCCCCTAAATGCTGAATACGGTAAAGTTGCACCAGGTTGGGGTACAACTCCAATTATGGGTGTAGTAATGGTTGCTTTCTTAGTATTTTTATTAATTATTTTACAAATTTATAATTCATCTTTAATTATTGAGAATGTTGACGTAGATTGGGCAAATGGTATTATATAATACTAATGAAAATAATTTAAAAGGAAAAGAGAACCTTTTAAATTATACAAATTAACTAAATTACCAATATAAATATATGGATATTATCAGTTTAGGTTGGGCAGGATTAATGGCAATGTTTACATTTTCATTAGCATTAACTGTCTGGGCTCGAAATGGTTTCTAGTTACTTAAACTTTTTATAACATTTTAAAATTAAAAATCTTATGGAATTAATCAGAGCAATTTTTCCGTATGCAAGTCCCGAAATTGTTACCACAGCAGTCATTTGTTTCTTTATGACTTTATTTGGTCTTTCTTTAGGCTTTGCTTTGTTAAAAGTTCAAGGTGAATAAAAAGTATTTAATAATAATATTTTTTATATTATTATTAAATACGACAAAATTGCGTTTTTGTTTAGATTTTAAAAACCGGGACTGACGAGACTCGAACTCGCAACTTCCGCCGTGACAGGGCGGTGCTCTAACCAATTGAACTACAATCCCAAATTAGTTTTTTACAAAGATTAATATAAGTCTATATTATATGTCAACTTCTTATTTTTATTTAGTTTTTTTATATTTTTATTTAGTTTTTTTAATAAAGGAGAAACAGGGATTTGAACCCTGGGTACAAAAAATTGTACGATAGATTAGCAATCTATTGCTTTCGACCACTCAGCCATTTCTCCTAAACTAAGAAACTTAAAACAGTACTTTTACTTTTATACTAGAAAAAAATATATGGCTCTGGTGGGATTTGAACCTACGACCTTGGGCTTATGAATCCCCTGCTCTAACCACTGAGCTACAGAGCCCTGCACTACTTTTGTATGATAATTTTATCATAATTTTTTTAAAATATAATCATAATTTCTTGAAAAAATTGTTCCAGATTGTTTTGATTTTGTTAAATAACAAATTCCTTCTAAACGTATAATTCTATTAAAAAAATGATATATTTATACTTCTAGTTTATGAATGATTTTTGGAATAATATCTCGCGTTACCCAAAATTTTTTGTCAGTAGTTTAATTGGCTTAATTTTAGTAATTCTCGCACCCTTTAAAAATTTATTTAAAGTTTCTAAATTGCGAGGTTTAGTAGTATTATTTTTTGTTGGATTTACTTTATTTCTTTATGTAATTATCAAAAAGATGGTAGCTCTATAAAACGTAAAAAAACAATTAAATTGGGCCGGGCTGGATTTGAACCAGCGTAGCATTACGCAACGGATTTACAATCCGCCTCCTTTAACCACTCGGACACCGACCCTGTACTACTAATGATTTTAACATAGTAAAGAATAAAAAACAATGTTATAACAATCTTCTATTGACGTTAGTTTTATTTTTGTGTATATTCTTTCTATAAAGACTGTCGCTAACAGAAAATAGTTTGCAGTATGAATATAGGGTAATTAACTCAGCGGTAGAGTGTCTGCCTTACAAGCAGAAGGTCACAGGTTCAAATCCTGTATTACCCATTTTCACGAGTCTCTTGTAAAATTTTTATACAACAATTCACTATATGTTTCTAACATAAAGTTAAAAAGAAATTAGCTAATTTTCAGGACCTATCGTCTAAAGGATTAGGACAGAAACCTTCTAAGTTTCTAATGTAGGTTCAATTCCTACTGGGTCTAAATCTTTTTAATTTTTTATATTTAAACTTTAATTTTTTAACTTTAAAATTAGTAATTAAGCAATTTTAAAATTTAAAGATAGCTGGTGAAGGGACTTGAACCCCCAACCTACGGATTACAAATCCGTAGCTCTACCATTGAGCTACACCAGCAAAAAAATATTTAGAGAATTCTTAAAAAAAAGTTAACAAACTAACTTTACTGGCAAAAGATTAGCAAATATTTTAAAAATAGTCAAGATAATGTTAAAATATTTTTATTAGTTTGTTCAGAAAAATCCTGTAAATAAATTTTTACAGGATTTTTAAGATTTTATATTTCAAATTGATTACCCCGACGATATTGTAAGAATGCTGCAACAAAAAGACCTAGTGTAGATACAGTAATCATACCTAATACTATTCCCGATAATAAAGGTTCTACCATTTATTTGTACTTTAAGTAAATTTAAATTATAAACGCAAATACCGTTCTAATATTATTATACATTGATTATATTGAATTAGAATATAAGTTCGAAATTATCTAAATCCAATAGCAGCTTGCCAGACAAAAGCTAATAATAAAAAGAAAACTGGAATAACAGGTAATACGTCGACAATAGGGCTAAAAACTACGTAAGCTTCTGGTAAACGAGATAAGAATAAAGTTTCCATAATTAATAATGTATTTTAAAAGTTTTTAGAAAAATAATAATATAGTATTAATTTTACTATAAAACTATGGAAAATTTTGATTTATATTAAAGTTCAATTCTAAAAGATTTTCATATACAATTTAAATTATAAATTTGTAACTAAAAAATTTTTTAAAAGTATGACAGCTTCGTTTTTACCTGCAATTTTAGTTCCTCTTGTTGGTTTAGTATTCCCGGCAATTAGCATGGCGCTATTTTTTATCTATATAGAAGTTGATGATATTAGTTAAAAATGTCGTTTAAAATAAAATATTTATTTTTTCTTCAAAAAAATAAATATTTTATTTAAGAATAATGTATAATAATAATTTAGGTTGATAAGACTAAAGTAAAAATTAAAACCAAAAGTTTACTTTTTCAATACTCAAATTAAAGGATTATTAGAATATGACCATTGCTATTGGGCAAAACCAAGAACGTGGCTTATTTGATTTAGTAGACGATTGGTTAAAAAAAGATCGATTTGTCTTTGTTGGTTGGTCAGGTTTATTATTATTTCCAACTGCTTACTTAGCAGCAGGTGGTTGGATGACAGGCACTACATTTGTAACATCATGGTATACTCATGGTCTAGCAAGTTCTTACCTTGAAGGATGTAATTTTTTAACAGCTGCCGTTTCTACTCCTGCAAACAGTATGGGTCACTCGTTATTACTTTTATGGGGTCCCGAAGCACAAGGCGATTTTACACGTTGGTGTCAGATCGGTGGTCTTTGGACATTTATTGCATTGCATGGTTCATTTGGCTTAATCGGATTCTGTTTACGACAATTTGAAATTGCACGCTTAGTAGGCATTCGCCCTTATAACGCTATTGCATTTTCTGGTCCAATTGCTGTATTCGTTTCAGTATTTTTATTATACCCATTAGGTCAAGCAAGCTGGTTCTTCGCACCTAGTTTTGGTGTAGCAGCAATTTTCCGTTTCTTATTGTTTTTACAAGGTTTCCATAACTGGACATTAAACCCATTCCATATGATGGGTGTAGCTGGTATTCTAGGTGGTGCTTTACTTTGTGCGATTCATGGTGCAACAGTAGAAAACACGTTATTTGAAGATGGTGACGCAGCAAATACTTTCCGTGCATTTACACCAACTCAATCTGAAGAAACTTACTCAATGGTTACAGCTAATCGTTTCTGGTCACAAATTTTTGGTGTGGCATTTTCAAACAAACGTTGGTTACACTTCTTTATGTTGTTTGTACCAGTAACAGGTTTATGGACAAGTGCAATCGGGATTGTTGGTTTAGCATTAAATTTACGCGCATACGATTTTGTTTCACAAGAGTTACGTGCAGCAGAAGATCCTGAATTTGAAACATTCTATACAAAAAATATTTTATTAAACGAAGGTATTCGTGCTTGGATGGCTGCACAAGATCAACCGCATGAAAACTTTGTGTTCCCTGAGGAGGTATTACCACGTGGAAACGCCCTTTAATAGTAGTATAGCAGGTCGCGACATCGAGTCTACAGGATTTGCTTGGTGGAGTGGAAATGCTCGTTTAATTAATGTTTCAGGAAAATTATTGGGTGCTCACGTAGCACACGCTGGGTTAATGGTTTTTTGGGCTGGCGCAATGATTTTATTTGAGGTTTCGCATTTCGTACCAGAAAAACCTTTGTATGAACAAGGTTTCATTTGTATGCAACATTTAGCAACTTTAGGTTACGGAATTGGACCAGGTGGTGAAATTATTACAACCGTACCTTATTTTGCTGTAGGTGTAATTCATTTAATTTCATCTGCTGTTTTAGGTTTTGGTGGTATTTATCACTCATTATTAGGACCAGATACCTTAGAAGAATCATTTCCATTCTTCGGTTACGACTGGCGTGATAAAAATAAAATGACAACAATCTTAGGTATTCATTTATGTCTTTTAGGTTTCGGCGCTTTTTTACTTGTTATTAAAGCAATGTACTTAGGTGGTGTTTATGATACTTGGGCACCAGGCGGCGGAGACATTCGTGTAATTGCAACTCCAACATTGAATCCAGTTGTAATTTTTGGTTACATTTTCCGTTCCCCATTTGGTGGAGATGGTTGGGTTGTGTCAGTAAATAATATGGAAGATATTATTGGTGGCCATATCTGGGTTGGCGTTTTATGTGTGACTGGTGGTATTTGGCATATTTTCACTAAACCTTTTGCTTGGGCACGTCGTGCATTTGTATGGTCAGGTGAAGCTTACCTTTCGTACAGTTTAGCTGCTATTTCGCTTATGGGATTAACAGCTTCATTATACTCTTGGTATAACAATACTGCATATCCAAGTGAATTATACGGTCCAACAGGTCCTGAAGCATCACAAGCTCAAGCATTTACGTTTTTAGTTCGAGATCAACGTTTAGGTGCTAATATTTCATCAGCACAAGGTCCAACTGGTTTAGGTAAATATTTGATGCGTTCACCAAGTGGAGAAATCATTTTTGGTGGTGAAACAATGCGTTTCTGGGATTTACGTGCTCCATGGGTTGAACCGTTACGTGGTCCAAACGGTTTAGACATTAATAAAATTAAAAATGACATTCAACCTTGGCAAGAGCGTCGTGCTGCTGAATACATGACACATGCTCCATTAGGTTCACTTAACTCAGTTGGTGGTGTAGCAACAGAAATTAACTCAGTGAACTATGTTTCACCTCGTTCATGGTTATGTTGTTCACATTTCTTCTTAGGATTCTTCTTTTTAATTGGTCACTGGTGGCATTCGGGTCGTGCTCGTGCTGCTGCGGCTGGTTTCGAAAAAGGTATCAACCGTGCTAATGAGCCTGTATTATCGATGCGTCCTATTGATTAATAATATCTTTATTTTACCTAACTTACAGTCGTTAGGTAAAATACTTTTTATTCGTTAAAATTAAAATATTTGTACAAATCAAATGTAAAGTTGGGCTACCTGGGACTCGAACCCAGAACAAATCGGTTAAAAGCCGAGTACTCTACCATTGAGTTAGCAACCCTATTAAAATATTATCATAAAATTACAAAAATATAAAAGTGTTTTTTCTTATTTATTTAGAAAAACAGCTTTTTTAAATAATTTATTGTTTTGAATTTTGAGTGACAAAATATCATATAAAGTTAATTTAATTTCGTTATTAAAACAGCATATTAAAAATAATAAAATATTATTTTAAAAATAATAATGTTATTTATAATTTTTAGAGTAAAATTATAAATAACATTATTGGTTATTTTATTACTTAAATTTTTATTAAAAATTAACAACTAAGGATTTTAACAAATGATTAATTGGCAAATTATAGGGCAATTATTAGCAACTGGTGTAATTATGTTAGCTGGTCCAGCAGTAATTGTTTTATTAGCTTTAAAAAAAGGTAATCTTTAATCTTGTATCTAATTCAATTCGATCATCTATATAAAAATTTTTCAAAAATATTTATGATAACTGCTTTAACAGCTTTATTAGTTTTGATTTCATTAGGTTTAGTTGTAACAGTTCCAGTAGCTTTAGCTACTCCAGGTGAATGGGAAAGTTCAAAAGGTAATTTTAACAAAGTTTTTCAAGTTTGGGTAAGTGTTGTTCTTGTACTTGCTGCTGCTGATGGTATTGCTTCAGCAATTTAAAAAGTTAGAAATTATAGTTTGAACTATAATTTCTAACTTTAATATGTAACTATTTTAAGATACATGTTAAATTTAGGTAAAAAAATAGAATATCAAAACTTTTTTTTTCTTAAACTGCTTGTTGTGATTCAAATTAAAACCTAAAGAATAAATAATACAGTTAAAAAAATTTTAACTATTTTAACTATTGACATCTTTGATGAATTCTTTTATAATGATTTTAACCTAGGTTCTGAGAAGCGGGCGTAGCTCAGTGGTAGAGCGCAACCTTGCCAAGGTTGATGTCGCGCGTTCGAGTCGCGTTGCCCGCTTTGATATCTTTTGTTAAAACTAAGTTTAACAAAAGATAATAATCATAAGTAGCCCCCATCGTCTAGAGGCCTAGGACGGCTCCCTTTCACGGAGCAAACAGGGATTCGAATTCCCTTGGGGGTAAGTAGCCTCAATTCAGCTCGACTTTTTACGTCTAATCTATTAAACCAATACAAATAGGGAAAAAACATAGTATAATATGATTGGATACTAAATCAAATTAATTAAAATAAGATAAAGGTTATGAATATTTTAAACAAGCTTTGGATACTTTTAATAAACATCGATCAAGAAACTGTTTTGTATTGGTTTGGGGTAGACAGTTCGACTCCAAAAAATTCGTTTTCTCAACAATTAAAAACTAACTCTGTTAATGGTTTAATTATTGAGATTGAACCTTCAACTTCAACCCCGGTGTCTGTCGGAACTCTAAAATTAATTTTAGAAGGATTGTGGCAACACGTACAAAATGGGCTAACCATCGATGATTTGAAAACTTTTCTATTTTTTGCTGTATTCTTGAGATTAGTCTTTCTAGCTATCCGATACAATATAAAGACCTCGTTTATTGTCACTTGTATAGGACTTGTGGCTGGGTATTTATGGTTTAACCATTTCATTGAATTGCTGAAAACCTACCAAATTTTTTTAGGCAAAATACCTCCTTCGAAGTTAAGAAGATTTGTAGATAGCTTTCCAGATAATTGGACATCTGATCCAACTAAAAATATGGGTGTAAGTATGAATAGGAGTATCGATATTGATATGTATTCGGATGCCTATCCGTATACATCTACGGATTCCGAGACGGGTATGGGAATTGTTGAGGCTGATTCAACTGCGATCGATAGAGATTGGACAAAGCCTTCAAGTCCTTATTTTTTTTATTACGCTAAATATTTATCCCAATTATCAGTAAAACAACTAATTTCTACTACGTTTGACAACGCCATAGTTAAGACAGATCTTAAAACTGAAATTAAACATTACATTGACCCAGTTTCGCTTATAACTTCTAAGATTATTACACAGCTGGATGAACCAAAGCAAAAACAAATTATGTCATTTTATTACACAATATATGATGAAGTTATTCCAAACTTATTTAAACTGTGTAAATTTGTTTGGTATCAATTTGCCGGAGTCATTGCTTATATACTAATTACTCGACTTGGAAAAAAATTTTGTCCATACCTTATTAGATGGCATTGGACATTTTTATTACTTTTGACAATGATTGAAAGACCGATTACAATATTTTTATACCGGGCCTATTTTTATACTAATTTTCATCTAGCGAAAGAGATCAAAATAACGGAACAAATTTATCAACAGATAAAACCTGAAGATTCTTCTGATCCATTAGCTGAGTCGTTGGTTAAGTCACTGTCATGGTTACAAATCAAATCTAATTTAATTAACGACGTAGTCATGTTTACGTTTACGGTCCACCTTATTTTGGTCTTTTTGGGTTTTCTTCACGCCCTTTTTGGACAATACTTTTATGTCCCGTTTTTAGTGCCAAATACAGAATTGCATGTCGGTTTACGGCCTGAAAATAGTCTTTATAGCCAAGGAAATACTTCATGGCAAGACAGCAAAAAAACAGATAAGGTATGGCGATTATTCGAATCAATGAAAAAGCTTTTTAAAAAGATTTTCCGAAAGTTGTTTCCACGATTTTCTTAAAAAGAAAATAAAATTAATTTTATTTTCTTTTTAATATTATAATGATGAACCTAAGCCTGAATATGAACCGTAAATAAATAAACTAAGCATTGTAATTACAGCTAAACCACCTACTAAACCTACTAGCCATAAAGGAATTCGCCCCGTATTTGCCATAAAAAACTCCAATTGTGTTAATATTAATTGAAAAAATAACTTGAAAATAAAACTGCTAAAACAAAAATTAATAGAAGTCCCCAGTAAAGAGACGTTCGATTTAATTCTACTGCTTGTTTATTTGGATTTGGACCTGTCATAAAATATTGCCTCTTCTATATTTGTATACTAATTTATCTTTGAATGAATTGCATTGCAGTAATTCCACCTAAAAAAAATACTGTCGGTATTGCTAATCCATGAACTGCTAGCCAACGAAAAGTAAAAATAGGATAAGCTACAGGTTGATTAATGTTATTTGCCATTTTTTTTTTTTAGTTATAATCCTTTAGTTAAATCTTCTAATTCTTGTTTTGCACTAAATCGATCATTGACAAGTGGAATTTGTTGACGATCTTGGGTAAAATATTCATTTGGACGTGGAGTTCCGAATACATCGTATGCTAATCCAGTACTAACAAATAACCATCCTGATACAAAAAGTGATGGAATGGTAATACTATGAATAATCCAATAACGTACACTAGTAATAATATCTGAAAACGGACGTTCGCCTGTAGATCCACCAGACATATTATATATATTCCTCTAGAAAAAAAGATTGTTGCTCATTCTAGTTTTAAATTAAAAGCGGGCAGGGGGAATCGAACCCCCATCATTAGCTTGGAAGGCTAAGGTTTTACCACTAAACTATGTCCGCATAACCTTATTATAAAATAATGCGGACATAAAAAGCAATAAAACTTTATAAATTTTCTAATTGTAAGCCAAGAAATTTTGCTAAATCAGCGGCTTCTTCTTCTAAGTTTGAAATTGAAGTTGGCTCTTGAACAGGAGTTAAAGGTATTTTTCGATCATCTTTTAGGCATAGGTAAATACTTCGAGTTGGATTTAATCCTTCTGTAATTTTTATACCAATAGATCGAACGTTTGATAAAGAATATGTTAAAAGAATTTCACGAGTTTTTCCTGGAAATCCTTTTCGAACAATTTTTACAAGATTTTCAATCTTGTTATATTCATTGTACCCACTTCCAATATCTAAAAGTACTGTAATTATGATATAAATACTTATTCCAAGGCTTAATGTTCCATAAAACATCATTACTAAACCTTGCGGTATAAAAACTAATTCTGTCGAATTTGCTAAAGGGAAAAAATTAACTTTGAAATAGCTAGAAACTCCAGCTAATACAAATCCCACACCTCCTAAAAATAAAAAGAACGACCAAAAATAATTACTAAAACGTCTTGACCCAACAATTTTATCCTGACGAATTTCGTTTTGCATTTGTTGCCGTATAATAAAATTAAATTAATTTAATAGATTTTAAACCTAAAAATAATCCAGACGTAAGAGCAAAACAAAATCCTACTAATAAAAAATAATCTATAGCAATTGTCATAAAATCTTTCTTATTTTATTTAAATGAAGTTTATAAAAATTTTTCTGTATATTAGTATATATTATATAGTAATATACATTAAATTTTTGGTTAGTAAAATTTTTCGTCAAATTTTTACTACCCTTAAATTCAATTAAATTAAAAAATTTTCTTATTACTTTAACTAATTTTTAAATTAACTTTATGGCTAATTACACTTTTATTAAACCTTATAATGATGATCCTTTTGTAGGTCATTTAGCTACTCCAATTACGTCTTCTTCAGTAACAAGAGCACTTTTACAAAATTTACCAGCATACCGATTTGGTTTAACACCTTTATTACGTGGTCTTGAAATTGGTTTAGCACATGGTTACTTTTTAATAGGTCCATTTGTTAAATTAGGTCCATTACGAGATTCAGAGATTGGATTATTAGCTGGTTTTCTTTCAACAATTGGTTTAATTGTTATTTTAACATTAGGGTTAACCATTTACGGAATAGCTTCTTTTGGCGAAAGTAAATCAGAAACTTCAAATAATAGTTTCCAAACTAAGAAAGCTTGGGATCAATTTAAAAGTGGGTTCTTTGTTGGAGCTTGTGGAAGTGCAGGTTTTGCGTTTATTTGTTTATCAAGTATTCCAACCTTTACAATCAATTAATTTTTTAATAAAATAAATTCTCTAAAACCAGTTAAACTATAAGTGGTTTTATAGAATTTATTTTATTAAAAATTTTATTTTATATTATTCAATCATTATTAAACAAATTCTTATGAATACATCTCCAATTAATTTACAAGAAGAATATGCGAAAACAGAAATTGCAAAAATTTTAAACTTATTAGAAGAAGAATTAGTGGGATTAGCACCTGTAAAAGCTCGTATTCGAGAAATTGCTGCTTTATTATTAATCGACAAATTAAGGACAAAGTTGGGTATTACAGCAGGTAGTCCAGGTTTACATATGTCATTTACGGGTAGTCCTGGAACTGGAAAAACAACTGTAGGTTTAAAAATGGCTGATATTTTGTTTCAATTAGGGTATATTAAAAAAGGTCATCTTTTAACCGTTACACGTGACGACTTAGTAGGACAATATATTGGTCATACAGCACCAAAAACAAAAGAAGTTCTTAAAAAAGCTATGGGTGGTGTTTTATTTATTGATGAAGCTTACTACTTATACAAACCCGATAATGAAAGAGATTATGGATCTGAAGCTATTGAAATTTTATTACAAGTTATGGAAAACCAACGTGATGAATTGGTTGTTATATTAGCAGGTTATAAAAAACCGATGGATAAATTTTACGAATCAAACCCTGGTTTATCATCACGTATTGCAAATCATATTGATTTTCCAGATTATACAGTTGAAGAACTATTAAAAATTGCAAAAATTATGTTGGATGAACAACAATATCAGTTAACACCTGAAGCTGAAATTGCATTAGCTCAGTATATTAAAAAAAGAAAAGAAAAACCATTATTTGCTAATGCTCGAAGTGTAAAAAATGCTTTAGATCGTGCAAGAATGCGTCAAGCAAATCGAATTTTTGATAGTCGTGGTCAACTTTTAACTAAAAAAGAATTAGTTAACATTGAAGCAGAAGATATTTTGCAAAGTACAGTTTTTGATTAAAAATTTTTAAATATGAGTTTACTTATTATAGGAGGAACAGGAACATTAGGCCGTCAAGTTGTTTTACAAGCCCTAACAAAAGGTTATCAAGTTCGTTGTTTAGTTCGTAACTTTCGAAAAGCTAATTTTTTAAAAGAATGGGGTGTTGAACTAGTTTACGGAGATTTAACAAAACCAGAAACAATTCCACCTTGTTTTAAAGGAATTACGGCTGTTATTGATGCTTCTACAAGTCGTCCCACTGAATTTAATTCTTTAAAAAAAGTTGACTGGAACGGCAAATTATGTTTAATAGAAGCTGCAAAAGCTGCTAATGTGAAACGATTTATTTTCTTTTCGGCTCAAAATGTAGAACAGTTTGAAAAAATTCCATTAATGAAATTAAAATCTGGAATTGAAAAGAAATTAAAAGAATCTAATATTCCATATACAATTTTTCGGTTGACTGGGTTTTATCAAGGCTTAATTGAACAATATGCCATTCCAATTTTAGAAAATGTACCGATTTGGGTAACAAATGAAAATACATATATTTCATACATGGATACGCAAGATATTGCAAAATTTTGTTTAAGAGCTTTACAAATTTCTGACACAGAAAACCAAACCTTTTTTTTAAGTGGATTAAAAGGTTGGGTTTCATCAGAAATCATTAGTCTTTGCGAGCAATTAGCAGGTCAAATGGCAAGAATTCAACGCGTTCCCTTATTTGCCTTAAAGTTAATAAGTAATTTTTGTGGGTTTTTTGAATGGGGACAAAATATTAGCGACCGATTAGCCTTTGTTAAGATTTTAAATACTGAGAACAATTTTTCAAAATCTACTTTTGATTTGTATAAAATGTTCAAAGTCGATTCAGAAGAAATAATGCAATTAGATGACTACTTTTTGGAATATTTTCTTCGGTTATTAAAACGTTTACGTGATATGAATTTTGAAGATATTCAAAAACAAAAAAATCTAATTATTTAAATTTATGGGTAGTACAAATTATTTTTCAACTATAGTCAAAATTTTAGAAAATCCTAAAAAAACTGCTTCGCAGAAAAAGATTCCAATCAGTAGATTTCGCGCAGAATTACCACAAATTCGGAAAAATAAAGTGGTTTATTTAGTTTTTTGGGGGAATTTAGCCAATCATGTTAATACGTATTATCAAACAAATGATTATCTGCTCATTGAAGGTTATTTATCTATCAGACATAATACTAGCAATGATTTATTAAAAAAAAACTTTCAAAAAATTGAGATAGCTGTCTTAAAAATTTATCCTTTTTTTTTAAATCCAAATCGCCAGAATAGCAAAATGTAAAAATTATTGGTTTAAGCAATTTTTACCGAAATAAAAAAATTCAGAATTGTTTTGTTTTAGTATAATTAATATTATTAAAAATCACTTTTAAGAAAAATTCAATGCTAACGTTAAAAATTTTGGTTTATACAACAGTTATCTTTTTTGTTTCTTTATTTATCTTTGGACTTCTTTCAGGTGATCCGTCGCGAAATCCAAATCGTAAAGATTTTGAGTAATTTCTCATTTTTTTTAAATTCGAAAACTTTAGAGATTCAAATATTTTTTTAATATCTAAAGTTTTCAAAAATCTTTTTTAATTTGTAATTCTTTCCATAAAAAAAATAAATAGTTTTTTTATTAAAACTGTATTACTATATATACTAGTAATTTTAGTTTTTTGAAACTTTTTACCGAATAAGTAATTTTAAATTTTGATTTAAGAATGAAACGTTTTAATTTAATAGCTTTATTTTTTGCATTAACATTAGCTTTTACTCCAGATCAAGCTTTAGCCGATATCGGAGGACTGACTAAATGTAGTGAATCGCCAGCTTTCAGTAAAAGATTAAAAACAAGTGTGAAAAAATTAGAAGCAAGAATGGCTCAATATGAAGCCGATTCACCTCCTGCTTTAGCTTTGAAACAACAAATTGAGCGAACGCAATCTCGTTTCGATAAATATAGTAGATCAAGTTTATTATGTGGAACAGATGGATTACCGCATTTAATTGCTGATGGCCGATGGAATCACGCTGCTGAATTTACTATTCCCGGAGTTGCTTTTCTTTATATTGCAGGTTGGATTGGTTGGGTTGGTAGAAAATATGTACGAGTTGTAAGTACAACAAAAAATCCTGCAGAAAGTGAAATTATTATTAATGTACCATTAGCTTTAAAAATAATGACTACTGGATACCTTTGGCCAATTGCAGCATGGCAAGAATTAGTAAGTAACGAATTAGTAGTACCGGCTGACGAAGTGAGTGTATCACCACGATAGATTTATAAGTCAGATCTGTATGTTCAATTTTGTAATTTAATAATTTATAAATCATTTAATCAAAACTTTTATGGAAGATCTTCAAAAATATTTATCGACAGCTCCAGTTCTTTTAACAATCTGGTTGACTTTTACAGCAGGTTTTATCATTGAAATTAATCGTTTTTTTCCTGATTTATTGGGATTCTACTTTTAATTTTGTTAATCAGAAATTCAAATAGTTTCTGATTTTTTAGCTTCTTTAATTTCTACTCACAATATTGTTTTGTAATTTGTTTTAATAAATTACTAGAAAATTTTTCATAAAATCTGACACAAAAAATGTATAATTATAATTTGAAAACTCATAGTTAACAGATAGATTTAAAGCCTGTTTTTTATTTTTTTATGAGGGTTTCATCGATTTTCGTCTCCCAATAAGGAGAAATATTAATGGCAATAAGCTCAACCGACCGTCGCGCAAAAAATGTTCAAGTTTTTGTTGAGAAAGACGCAGTCGAAACTAGTTTCGCTAAATGGGCACAACCAGGTCACTTTTCTAGAACTTTAGCTAAAGGTCCAAAAACAACGACTTGGATTTGGAATTTACACGCAGATGCTCACGACTTTGATAGTCAAACTAGTTCTTTAGAAGAAGTTTCTCGTAAAATTTTTAGTGCACATTTTGGTCAATTGGCAATTATATTCTTATGGATAAGCGGTATGCATTTCCATGGAGCATACTTTTCTAATTACTCAGCTTGGTTAAATGATCCAGTTAAAATTAAACAAAGTTCACAAGTTGTTTGGCCAATTGTTGGTCAAGAAGTTTTAAACGGTGATGTAGGGGGTAATTTTCAAGGCATTCAAACTACGTCTGGTTGGTTCCAACTGTGGCGTGCGGAAGGAATTACCAGTGAAATTGAATTATATTGGATTGCAATAGGTGGGTTAGCAATGTCAGCAATTATGTTGTTTGCTGGTTGGTTCCACTATCATAAAGCTGCACCTAAACTAGAATGGTTCCAAAATGCTGAATCTATGATGAATCATCATTTAGCCGGGTTATTAGGTTTAGGATGTTTGTCATGGTCAGGTCACCAAATTCACATCGCATTACCAATCAATAAACTATTAGACGCTGGTGTAGCGCCCCAAGAAATTCCATTACCTCACGAGTTTATAATTAATCGTGAATTAATGAGTCAATTATATCCTAGTTTTTCAAAAGGATTAGTACCGTTCTTTAGTGGGCAATGGGGAGAATATTCAGATTTTTTAACGTTTAAAGGTGGTTTAAATCCTGTTACAGGTGGTTTATGGTTGAGTGACACTGCTCATCATCATTTAGCATTAGCCGTTTTATTCATCTTTGCTGGTCATATGTACCGTACTAACTGGGGTGTTGGTCATAGTATGAAACAAATTTTAGAAGCGCATAAAGGACCATTTACAGGTGAAGGACATAAAGGCTTATACGAGATTTTAACAACATCATGGCATGCTCAATTAGCAATTAATTTGGCAATGATGGGTTCTTTAAGTATTCTTGTGGCTCACCATATGTATTCAATGCCTCCATATCCATACATAGCAACAGATTATGCTACACAACTTTCTATATTTACTCATCATATGTGGATTGGCGGATTTTGTGTAGTTGGTGGTGCTGCTCATGGTGCAATCTTTATGGTTCGTGACTATACACCAGCTAACAATTACGATAACTTATTAGATCGTGTCTTAAGACATCGAGATGCGATTATTTCACATTTAAATTGGGTTTGTATTTTCTTAGGGTGTCATGCGTTTGGATTTTATATTCACAACGACACAATGCGAGCTTTAGGGCGACCTCAAGATATGTTCTCTGATAAAGCAATTCAACTTCAACCAATTTTCGCACAATGGATTCAAAATATTCATTTATTGGCTCCTGGAACGACTGCTCCAAATGCTCTAGCTATAACAAGTTATGCGTTTGGGGGTGATGTTGTGGAAGTAGGTGGTAAAATTGCAATTATGCCTATTAAATTAGGTACTGCTGATTTTATGGTTCATCATATTCACGCGTTTACAATTCATGTAACGGTTTTAATTTTATTAAAAGGTGTGCTATATGCACGTAGTTCAAAATTAATTCCAGATAAAGCGAATTTAGGTTTCCGCTTCCCTTGTGATGGACCAGGTCGTGGTGGTACATGTCAAAGTTCGAGTTGGGATCATGTATTCTTAGGTTTATTTTGGATGTATAATTCACTTTCTGTAGCAATTTTCCACTTCAGTTGGAAAATGCAATCTGATGTTTGGGGAACTATTTCACCAGATGGTAGTATTTCGCATATTACAGGTGGTAATTTTGCGAAAAGTGCTATTACAATTAACGGATGGTTACGTGATTTTTTATGGTCACAAGCTTCGCAAGTAATTCAATCATACGGATCTGCTTCATCAGCATACGGTCTAATTTTCTTAGGAGCTCACTTTATTTGGGCATTTAGCTTAATGTTTTTATTTAGTGGTCGTGGATATTGGCAAGAGTTAATTGAATCCATTGTTTGGGCACAGAACAAATTAAATTTTGGTGTTGCAATTCAACCACGCGCATTAAGTATTACTCAAGGTCGTGCTGTGGGTTTAGCTCATTATTTACTTGGTGGTATTGGAACGACTTGGGCATTCTTCTTAGCACGTGCAATATCAATTAGTTAAATACATTTGGTAAAATTTAATATACTCAAACAAGAAACAATATTTTTATTCATAACTAAATTTTAATAAATAAATAAGGTATCTAATAATTATGGCAACTAAATTCCCAAAATTTAGCCAAGCCCTTGCACAAGATCCAGCAACACGACGAATTTGGTACGGTATTGCAACTGCTCATGATTTAGAAGCACATGATGGTATGACAGAAGAAAAGTTATATCAAAAACTCTTCGCATCACATTTTGGTCATTTAGCAATTATTTTTTTATGGACGTCGGGAAATCTTTTCCATGTTGCTTGGCAAGGAAACTTTGAAAAGTGGGTAAGTAATCCGTTAAAAGTAAAACCAATTGCGCATGCAATTTGGGATCCACATTTTGGCGAACCTGCTTTAAAAGCATTCAGTAAAGGTAATTCATATCCTGTTAATATAACATATTCAGGTATATATCAATGGTGGTATACAATTGGGTTAAGAACTAACCAAGAATTATATACTGGTGCAATTGGATTAATATTGTTATCGTGTGTCTTATTATTCGCTGGTTGGTTGCATTTACAACCGAAATTCCGTCCAAGTTTATCTTGGTTTACAAATAATGAATCACGTTTAAATCACCATTTATCAGGATTATTAGGTGTTAGTTCTTTAGCTTGGACTGGACATTTAATTCACGTAGCTCTTCCTGAATCACGCGGTGTTCATGTTGGATGGGATAACTTTTTAACTACTCCACCACATCCTGCTGGTTTGACTCCTTTTTTCACAGGCAATTGGACGGTCTATACAGAAAATCCAGATACTGTTAATCATGTTTACGGAACTACAAATGGAGCAGGAACAGCAATTTTAACTTTTTTAGGCGGCTTCCACCCGAGTTCTCAAGCGTTATGGTTGAGTGATATGGCACATCACCACTTAGCAATTGCCGTTATTTTCATAGTTGCGGGTCATATGTATCGAACAAATTTCGGTATCGGTCATAATATGAAAGAAATTCTAGATGCTCACCGTCCTCCAGGAGGTCGATTAGGTGCAGGTCATTTAGGATTATTCGAAACAATGACAGATTCGCTACATATGCAATTAGGTGTAGCATTAGCATGTTTAGGTGTAGCTACATCGTTAACTGCTCAACATATGTATGCTTTAAATCCGTATGCATTTTTATCAAAAGATTTTACAACTGAAGCATCTTTATATACACATCATCAATATATTGCTGGTTTTTTAATGGTTGGGGCTTTTGCTCATGGAGCAATCTTCTTTGTACGTGATTATGATCCAGAATTAAACCGGGGAAACGTTTTAGCCAGAATGTTAGAACATAAAGAAGCTATCATTTCCCATTTAAGTTGGGCTTCATTATTCTTAGGTTTCCATACATTAGGTTTATATATTCATAATGATACAGTTGTTGCATTTGGTCAACCAGAAAAACAAATTTTGTTTGAACCGGTATTTGCAGAATACATTCAAGCTGCTTCTGGAAAAGCTGTTTATGAATTTAATGTATTGTTATCTTCTTCAACTAGTCCTGCAACAGTTGCAGGGAACCAAGTTTGGTTACCAGCCTGGTTAGAAGCTATCAATAGCGGTAGAAATGATTTATTTTTAAAGATTGGTCCTGGTGACTTTTTAGTTCATCATGCGATCGCCCTAGGTTTACATACTACAACATTAATTCTTGTAAAAGGCGCTTTAGATGCTCGTGGATCAAAATTAATGCCAGATAAAAAAGATTTTGGTTACAGTTTCCCTTGTGATGGTCCAGGTCGTGGAGGTACATGTGATATTTCGGCTTGGGATGCCTTCTACTTAGCTATGTTCTGGATGCTAAATACGATTGGTTGGGTAACATTTTATTGGCATTGGAAGCATATGACAATTTGGGGTGGCAATCCTGCGCAATTTGATGAATCATCTAACTATATTATGGGTTGGTTAAGAGACTATTTATGGTTAAACTCATCGCCATTAATTAATGGTTACAATCCATTTGGTATGAACAATCTATCTGTTTGGGCATGGATGTTCTTATTTGGACATTTAGTTTGGGCTACAGGTTTTATGTTCTTAATTTCATGGCGTGGTTATTGGCAAGAGTTAATTGAAACATTAGTATGGGCTCATGAGCGAACACCACTTGCGAATCTAATTCGTTGGCGTGATAAACCCGTCGCTTTATCAATTGTACAAGCTCGTTTAGTTGGTTTAGTACATTTTGCTGTTGGGTATGTTTTAACATATGCAGCATTTGTTATAGCTTCAACTGCAGGTAAGTTTGCTTAATAGTTTCAAAAGATTTATTACAAATTATCTTAATTTGTAATAAATCTTTTGAAACTATTATTTTTAGTTATCTGTGAGAAAATTACTTGATAGAAATTTAATTTTGTTCCTATAAGTTAGTACTGATGAATAGTTTTTCACATTTTATTTAAAACGAATTCATCTAATGAGATAAAATTAAAAAAAAAATTTCAATAAATAAAACTAAACCTTGTCTAATTAGTTGAAATTTAGTAACATCTATTTTAATAAAGTTAACGTTGTTTGATATGATGATATAAATTCGGGATATAGCTCAGTTTGGTAGAGCACCTGCTTTGGGAGCAGGGGGTCGTAGGTTCAAATCCTACTATCCCGAATCCAAAATAAACTTAAATTGACGACTAAAAATGGACTTATTAAAGAAGTTAATCAAATTAGTCCTCTAAAAGTTGGACAAAGTAAGACAATAGTGTTCCACAAAAAAATATAAATAATATCGCAAAACTATTTATGGTTAGACCTAGGTGGAATTTTTTCAGCCCTAAATCCAGAAAATATTTTTTTAATTTTTATTATAAGTCTTTTATTCAATCGGTAAGAAATACATATAAACCGTAGTATGTGGAGTAATAGTTCAGGCTAAAGACCAAAAGATAGTAATTAATCCTACTAGACCAACTCGAGAAATAGCAGACAAGGTGGACTTAAACTATGTCGTCGAAGGACCTCACCCCTTTACGCATTTTGACGTAAAGCAGCCAGTAGGATCAGAGATCCTATTAAAACAAGAGCAAGACATAAGTCTCGAAAAAATGTCCTATGAAATAGGCGAAAAGATTGTGGGCCAAAAAAATAATAATTACATTATTGGATCAGGCAATAAATGACCGTTTAATAAAAGCACAATTTAAAATAATTCAAAAGGATGGATCTATTAGAAAAATTACTAAACTTACTACTCAGTTAATTACTAAAACTAAAGTTATTTATCTATATGAGCTCTTTAATTACAAAGAGTTATTCATCACAAGGTTAACGGGGTTAGACTAACCAAGGTCGAAATTTCTTAATTTTTACTAAAAACCTACTAAAATGTCACACTTTTATTAGAAATAATAAGGTCTACAGCTTATAGAACATAAATTTTCGATGGTTTAAAAACGAAAACTAACAAAATATTAATTTGAAGTTCAATTCAGAGTTATTCAAATTTTTAGTTCTGTCGATATTGAAAAGATTTTTTCTATTAAAGATTTTTTATAAAATTATCCAGCAACCTTAAACAATCAGCAGAAAACAAAAAGAAAGAAATATTTTATTCAATTGGTAGATCGTTTTCTTTCAAACGATCTACCAATTGAATAAAATTACAAAATTATTTCTGGTGGTAAGCCTTATCATACTGGTCAATTAACTCCTAAGAATATTTTTGAAGGTTTTATAGTTTACGAAAAGCTTTCTATCTAGTTGATCTCTTACAGTTTACTTATGGGGTAAGACTACAGAGAAATTTATTCTTTAAAGACGATCAGATTCTCTTTTAACCCGTTAAACCAAGGAATTTGATCTTTTTTAGTTGCTATTTTTTTAATTATTTAATTATAATACAGAGTAGTAATTTAATTAATATTAAATTTTATATTTTATTAACCATGCTTAATATGAAAACTAAATTTTCGCGTTTAAAACAAAATGGTAAAAATAGAATAACAAATATCAAAAATAAAGCACAAAATGGTTTCCAAAAATTTAAAGAAAATTTTGAGGAAGCCAAAAATAAACCAAGATCGAAGCGAAAATTTTTATTGTTAGGTTTTACAACTGTTGTCGGTATTTTTGGAGTAACACTACTTGCTCCAGTATTACCAGCTATTGCAAAAGATATCCCACAAAAGGGACCAAGCCACGATAAGGCTTATCCGTCTCCTCCTCCAGGACAGTCAAGTCCACAACATTTTAGTGAAGTTCAGAGTGTACTTTCTGGTGCCGCCATGACTTTATGTGTTGGAGCCGTTAATACCGGTGCTTTTGTACTTGGCGCATTGTGTGGTTTAGTTGTAGTTGCTGGTGTTCTGATAACTAGAGACAAGAAATGAGAATTTCTTTTGGGGTTTTTAGCTTTTTTGGAAAAGTGAAAAAATCGCTTGTCCAAAACCATTAATTTGTTATCTTCCACCTTAACACTCAAACCCGCTGATTATCGACTAAATTTTGGTAAATATACTACTCCGACAATCAAGTGGTCTTAAATTTATTTTTATCACCATTTTCAATTATATTTCAATACCACACCTATAACTGTAAAAATAAAGGTAAACTCTAAACTTCACTTATTATTTTGTAAATATTTTTACGAAATATAACTTTTATATTACGATGTAAGTTAAACTATTATTTATTTACATATTACATGGCAATTAATAAGAAATACGGTTACGTTCGTGTCAGCTCGAAAAGTCAAGAATCAAATTCTTCTATTAAGTCTCAAAAAGAGCAATTAATTCAAAACGGAATTGAAACAGAAAATATTCGAATCGAAGTTGGATTAGGAGCCAATGAAATTAAAAACAGACCTCTATAAAAATATTTATTTCATTTCTAACCAGATTATTCTAAATTTAGAGTATTGGTGGGTAGAGATACATGAAATATTTTTATGGAGGTGATTTAAAATATAAAATAATTCAGTTCTAGAATAGTGAAGATGAAAGGATAGTTTTAATCTTCCTCCCATCCTTCCCATTCTTTACGATGTTCTGCTTCTAATTTATTAAAAATAGAGATATCAATCGAATTGGCAAATTGGTGAAGTTTTAACCAATATCCAGTGTCTTCCGCATAAGCTTGTATGGCTTCCGTAACAATCTCTTTTGTTAGTTTTTTTACGATGATCTTAGGGGTACCAGGTCGAATATAGTTGGCTTTTTCTTGATTCATTTCTTCAAGTAAATCTTGTGGTGTCCCGACGCCAATTATGTACTTGTAACCATCTTCATTCTCTACCAGGACGTCAATACTATCATTGTCTACATCCGTTATTTCTTCCATAAATTCTATTTTTTTTATCTTCATTTGAGTTATTATTTATATTTATATTTAAAAATTGAAGCTATGTTATCTAGATCACGTCGCATAAAGATTGCTACGATTTGGTCAGGACCACCATTTTGTCCTGGCTGTACAAGCATTCGAGTGTCCGTTAACTTAATTTCTTTTAGTGTTTTAAAACCTTTAAAGTTTTTTTGATTTCGTGGAAGAAGCTCACCCTTATTCATTCTATCCAGTCCAGCAAGAACTTCTTTTTTAGCCTCAGGATTTTTCCAAACGTCTTTTAGTGCTTTTCGAGCAGTTTTAGTTTCTAATTTATAGATAAACTTGGAACTGTCCGGTAATTCATCGATACCAGCTTTGTTTTGTTCAGTAATTGGACATTGATCGTTTCATTTGTTTTTCTTTTGTGGATCATTTGAACGATAATCATAATCAAAATTTTTTGAAACTGGAGAATTCTCTTCAAACTCAGGAGCTCCACCTCCATTACCTGCGCCAGCAGGATTGGCCGCTGCACCCAATCCTGGATCCACTACTTTAGGCGGTATACGATGTTTTGGTACATATACAGGCCGACTCGGTCGACCCTCCGAAGGCGGTGTAGGAAAATTGGACGGACTTTGTCCCTGTCGCCCAATGTTAGATGGAACATTTGAAGGAGTTCCACTGTTATCACGTCCAACCAGAATAACTTGTCGATCATTTTCTTCAAGCGAATTAAGTTCTTGCTCGCCGATAACTCTTTGATTAACTACTTGATTAGCAAAATTTGGACTCGATGATTGAGAAGAACTCAATCGCGCTTTACCAAACAGTAAAGTCACTGATAATACTATAGTTGTGATTATTTTTCGTTTTCTACCGGGAGGTTTGATTTTATTCTGATTACCTTTTCGCTTTTTAAAAATCATATTTTTACTAAATATTTAATAATTACAATTATAAAAAAAAAGTTCCATTTTAAGAAATCAGGGATCTTTTTTTTTCACTCTGATTTGATAATTTCTCGAGATTATAAAAGAGTTTAATGTATATAACTATGCTAATATTTTCAATATTCACTAAGTTTACACTATGTATAGTCTAACCACTATCTAACCTTTAATAATTTAGATGATTTACCGGTTCTAAAGTTTTTCATAAAAATGCCAAATTGCTGAGGCGATATTAGAAGATTTGTAATAACCGATGACATGTAGGTTAAAACCAATATTTCATCAAAAATATGAATAGCAATTACAACTTTAACTTATCAGTTAGGGTTCTAAACTTCTCTTCTTTAATTGTTTTATTTTTCATCTTTTCATCAACCGAATTGTTGATACAACTTAGTTTTTCGAATAGTATCGTACTTAATTGGATACCCTTTCGATTCAAATAGTGTATATTCTCCTTTTCCTTCATAATATTTTTTCAAGAATATTTTTTTTTCTTGATTACGCTGAAACCCTAATTTAATAATTTCAACTTTTTCTTGCTCCGAAATATTTCCTAAAGTGATAAACTGGGCCTGTGGAATACTTTTGATGCCTGCGAGGCTTTAAAATCTAACTCTGAGCCTGAGGAAGCTTATGGAATCACTGAATTACAATTTCGAGCTTTTCTCGAAAAAATTTTCTTACAAATGGAAAAATATTTAGATAAATAAGTGATCAAGCTAGACTTTTTGTTGAAGAGAATTTAGTTGATTTTGAAGAATTTCAATCTTCTCTTGGAAATCGTTTTGTGAATCTGAATGATTGATCGACTGATTCAGCTGTGATCCAAATAAAATTTAATTCTAAAAAACTCTAAAAACTATTGATATAATTTGATTTATTTTTTATACTATAGTATATTCTATATTAATCTAATATTATTAACTTAATACTAATTCAAAATTTCTGATGAGTTTAGACGAAAAATTGATTCCAATTAAAATTGGATTTTACAAAATGGTCAATAGTTTTTTTGAAACAATAGCTCAATTTTTTGGATATCCGGAAAATACGGGAATGCCGATTCTTTATAACTATGAGATTCCTGATGGAGTCTTTGATCTTAATAGTCTTCCAACCCACAAGAGTTCTTGGCCTTTAGTACTAAAGGTTCGAACATTGTTTGAAGTGTTCTTTGGTTCACTACCCAAAGTTAAAACAGTGCCAAGATATATATATGAAAATAAAGAAGAAGGGTTTTATAATTTTTATATCAAAAACTATAAAAATATTTTTTTTCTGCCTGATGGGGTATCAGAATTTATTCAAGTCCGATTAAATATTTGTTTAGATATTAGTCTTTTAGAAACCATTCGTGAAGTTTTATTTATAGGCTTGATGATTTTTATCCAACTAATAGTCCTTCGAATTGCCCTTGGGTGGTTTCTTTCTATTAATCCGTATAGATTTCCATACTCTCTTCTTCTAAGTGCAGTAGATTGGGCAGAAGATTTGTTCCAGGGACTTATACCAACAGTTTTTGGTCTAAATATTACTTCAAGTATTGTTCTTCTAGGACTAGGTCAGATAGGAGATAGTTTAAATCATTTGGTATTTACGATGCCATTCCTTCCAAGTGAAGCTGAAGAAGCAAAAATGTTAATTAATAATGAAATGAAAGATGTATTAGTCTTCCATTATTTACCAGTTTTGTGGTATAAGCATCCTATTCCAAATAATATAAGAGAGTTTTGGTATAACGAAAGACCAGATATTTTAGAATATATGCAAGCTGCTTATAAAGATTTGGAGATTCAATTTTTACCTGATAGTATTATTAAACAACTTAATCTTAATCAACAAAGCGATTTAGTAAGCCAGAGTAGCGGTATGCATGACTATTTGGAATATTTGTCAACAGAAACCTTGTTTCAATCAAATGATTTTGTTAATTATATAAATTTGATCCATAACAATTTTCATAATTTTGTTTTAAATCATATAAATAGTCTACTTTAGTAATAATTAAAAAATGAATGATTGATTGTTGAAATTTTCAACAATCAATCATTCATTTTAATTTTGTATTTTTCATTCTCTTTCTTTTTGATAAAAAATTTAAATTCAGATTATCCTAGAACCAGTTTAAATATATTTAATTTTTTTTTATTTTAATTTACAAAGTTTAGTAAAGTTTTAAAAAATAATATTTAACATTTTTTTAAGTTTAAACAATTAATTCAAACATAAATCTTTCTTATTCTTATTAGATAGTAATCTATTATTTAACTTTATTAGAAAGACTTTTAAAGAAGTTAAACAAAAAATTATGGAGATTTAAAGAGAGTTTGATCCTGGCTCAGGATGAACGCTGGCGAGATGCTTTACACATGCAAGTCGTACGAGAGTTTTAACTCAAGTGGCGGACGGGTGAGTAACACGTAAGAATTTGCCTTTAGGAGGGGGACAACAATTGGAAACGATTGCTAATACCCCATATGCTTTCGAGTGAAATGGATTTTTCCGCCTAAAGAGAAGCTTGCGGCTGATTAGCTTGTTGGTAAGGTAATGGCTTACCAAGGCGACGATCAGTATCTGGTTTGAGAGGACGATCAGACACACTGGAACTGAGACACGGTCCAGACTCCTACGGGAGGCAGCAGTGGGGAATTTTCCGCAATGGGCGAAAGCCTGACGGAGCAATCTCGCGTGAGGGATGACGGCCTATGGGTTGTAAACCTCTTTTTTCAGGGAGGAATAAAATGACGTGTACCTGAAGAATAAGCATCGGCTAACTCCGTGCCAGCAGCCGCGGTAAGACGGAGGATGCAAGTGTTATCCGGAATCACTGGGCGTAAAGCGTCTGTAGGTGGTTTAATAAGTCAACTGTTAAATCTTGAGGCTCAACCTCAAAATCGCAGTCGAAACTATTAGGCTAGAGTATAGTAGGGGTAAAGGGAATTTCCAGTGGAGCGGTGAAATGCGTAGAGATTGGAAAGAACACCGATGGCGAAGGCACTTTACTGGGCTATTACTAACACTCAGAGACGAAAGCTAGGGTAGCAAATGGGATTAGATACCCCAGTAGTCCTAGCCGTAAACAATGGATACTAGATGTTGAACAGATCGACCTGTGCAGTATTAAAGCTAACGCGTTAAGTATCCCGCCTGGGAAGTATGCTCGCAAGAGTGAAACTCAAAGGAATTGACGGGGGCCCGCACAAGCGGTGGAGCATGTGGTTTAATTCGATGCAACGCGAAGAACCTTACCAGGGTTTGACATGATACGAATTTCTTTGAAAGAAGAAAGTGCCGTTTGGAACGTATACACAGGTGGTGCATGGCTGTCGTCAGCTCGTGTCGTGAGATGTTGGGTTAAGTCCCGCAACGAGCGCAACCCTCATTTTTAGTTGCCTTATGGAACTCTAGAAAGACTGCCGGTTATAAACCGGAGGAAGGCGGGGATGACGTCAAGTCAGCATGCCCCTTACACCCTGGGCTACACACGTGCTACAATGGGTGAGACAATGAGATGCAACTCTGCGAAGACTAGCTAATCTATAAACTCACTCTAAGTTCGGATTGTAGGCTGCAACTCGCCTGCATGAAGTTGGAATCGCTAGTAATCGCTGGTCAGCTACACAGCGGTGAATTCGTTCCCGGGCCTTGTACACACCGCCCGTCACACCATGGAAGCTGGTTATGCCCGAAGTCGTTACTCTAACCATTTGGAGGAGGATGCCTAAGGTAGAATTAGTGACTGGGGTGAAGTCGTAACAAGGTAACCGTACTGGAAGGTGCGGTTGGATCACCTCCTTTTAAAAGAATATTTTAAAAAATTATGGTTGATTATAAATGAAAAAGTAAACGGGCTATTAGCTCAGTTGGTTAGAGCGCACCCCTGATAAGGGTGAGGTCTCTGGTTCAAATCCAGAATGGCCCAACGGGGGTATAGCTCAGCTGGTAGAGCATCGCCTTTGCACGGCGGTTGTCAGCGGTTCGAATCCGCTTACCTCCACATGAAAAAATTAATTAATTTTTTTGGAGATTAAATAGAAAGTCTTAAATTCAAGGAATTAAGGGTTTATGGGGGATACCTTGGCATTCAGAAGCGATGAAGGACGCGGTTACCGGCGAAACGCTTCGGGGAGTTGGAAACAAGCTATGATCCGGAGGTCTCCGAATGAGGAAACTTTAAATACTGCTTATTGAATTCATAGATAAGTAAGAGCGAACCTAGGGAACTGAAACATCTTAGTACCTAGAGGAAAAAAAAGTAAAAAACGATTCCCTAAGTAGCGGCGAGCGAAACGGGAAAAGCCTAAACTTAATTTATATTAAGGGTAGTGGGACAATTAGTAATCGATTATGAGGATTAGACGAATAAGTTGGAATGCTTAACCAAAGAGAGTGATAGTCTCGTAGTCGAAAATTGAAATAATCAAATTGAATCCCAAGTAGCATGGAGCACGTGAAATTCCGTGTGAATCAGCGAGGACCACCTCGTAAGGCTAAATATTCCTGAATGACCGATAGTGAAACAGTACCGTGAGGGAAAGGTGAAAAGAACCCCGGGAGGGGAGTGAAAAGAACATGAAACCATAAACTTACAATCAGTAGGAGGACGACTAAAACGTCTGACTGCGTGCCTGTTGAAGAATGAGCCGGCGACTTATAAGTAGTGGCAGGTTAAGGCAGAGAATGCTGGAGCCATAGTGAAAGCGAGCCTGAATAGGGCATATGTCATTGGTTATAGACCCGAACCCGGATGATCTAACCATGGTCAGGTTGAAGCTTAGGTAATACTAAGTGGAGGACCGAACCGACTGATGTTGAAAAATCAGCGGATGAATTGTGGTTAGGGGTGAAATGCCAATCGAATCCGGAGCTAGCTGGTTCTCCCCGAAATGCGTTTAGGCGCAGCGATAAATGTTATAACTTAGGGGTAAAGCACTGTTACGTATGCGGGCTGGTAATTCGGTACCAAATCGTTGCAAACTAAGAATACTAAGTGGAGAGTTTATCAGTGAGACTGTGGGGGATAAGCTCCATTGTCAAGAGGGAAACAGCCCAGAGCACCAGTTAAGGCCCCTAAATAATTACTAAGTGATAAAGGAGGTGGGAGTGCGAAAACAATCAGGAGGTTTGCTTAGAAGCAGCAATCCTTTAAAGAGTGCGTAATAGCTCACTGATCGAGTAAACCTGCGCCGAAAATGAACGGGACTAAGTAATTTGCCGAAACTGTGCGATATATTTGAAATATATCGGTAGGGGAGCGTTCTGTTGTAGATTGAAGTATTAGCGGAAGCGGATATGGACGAAGCAGAAGTGAGAATGTCGGCTTGAGTAACGAAAATATAGGTGAGAATCCTATACCCCGAAAACCCAAGGTTTCCTCCGGAAGGTTCGTCCGCGGAGGGTAAGTCAGGACCTAAGGCGAGGCTGAAAAGCGTAGTCGATGGACAACGGGTTAATATTCCCGTACCATTATTTGTTGATAACGAGGGACGGAGAAGGCTAAGCTGGCCGGATTTTGGTTACCGGTTTAAACGTTCAAGATGATGAGAAACGGAGAAAACGTTTTGAGTTGAGACGTGAGTACGAGACGCTACGGCGTTGAAGCAGTGTATGTCAGACTTCCAAGAAAAGCTCGCAATGTCATAAACAAAGAATGCCTGTACCATAACCGACACAGGTGGGTAGGTAGAGTATACTAAGGGGCGCGAGATAACTCTCTCTAAGGAACTCGGCAAAATGACTCCGTAACTTCGGGAGAAGGAGTGCCTTATTTTTATAAGGTTGCAATAACAAGATCCAAGCAACTGTTTACCAAAAACACAGGTCTCCGCTAAGTCGTAAGACGATGTATGGGGGCTGACGCCTGCCCAGTGCCAGAAGGTTAAAGAAGTTGGTTAGCAATAGCGAAGCTGATAACTGAAGCCCTGGTGAACGGCGGCCGTAACTATAACGGTCCTAAGGTAGCGAAATTCCTTGTCGGGTAAGTTCCGACCCGCACGAAAGGCGTAATGATTTGGATGCTGTCTCGGAGAGGGGCTCGGTGAAATAGACTTGTCTGTGAAGATGCGGACTACCTGCACCAGGACAGAAAGACCCTATGAAGCTTTACTGTAACTTGAAATTGAAATTGGACTTTACTTGCGCAGTATAGGTGGGAGGCGTTGATTTTATTCTTGCGGGAATTTAGGAGCCATCAGTGAGATACCACTCTGGTAATGTTAGATTTCTAACTTTGTATCATAATCTGGTCAAAGAACAGTTTCAGGCGGGCAGTTTGACTGGGGCGGTCGCCTCCCAAACGGTAACGGAGGCGTACAAAGGTTTCCTCTGAACGTGTAGAAATCGTATCTAGAGTGTAAAGGCATAAGGAAGCTTGACTGTGAGACCTACAAGTCGAGCAGGGACGAAAGTCGGTCTTAGTGATCTGACGGTGCTGAGTGGAAAGGCCGTCACTCAACGGATAAAAGTTACTCTAGGGATAACAGGCTGATCTCCCCCAAGAGTTCACATCGACGGGGAGGTTTGGCACCTCGATGTCGGCTCATCGCATCCTGGGGCGGTAGTACGTCCCAAGGGTTGGGCTGTTCGCCCATGAAAGCGGTACGCGAGCTGGGTTCAGAACGTCGTGAGACAGTTCGGTCCATATCCGGTGTAGGCGTTAGAATATTGAGAGGATCCTTCTTTAGTACGAGAGGACCGAGAAGGACATACCTCTGGTGTACCAGTTATCGTGCCAACGGTAAACGCTGGGTAGCTATGTATGGAAAGGATAACCGCTGAAAGCATCTAAGTGGGAAGCCTACCTCAAGATAAGTATTCTCATCACGTAAGTGAGTAAGGTCACGGTAAGACTAACCGTTTGATAGGCATCAAGTGTAAATGTAGTAATATATGAGCTGAGATGTCCTAACAGACCGAGGACTTGAATTTTTTTTAGTTACTAGAGATTCTAGTAACTATTTTTGCTTTGGTGTTTTTAGTGTACTCAGCGGAACCACACTGATCCATCTCGAACTCAGTTGTGAAACGTTATAAATCGACGACAATACTTGAAGGGGGACCTCCTGGGAAGATAGTTCAATGCCAAAGTTTTAGAGCTTATATTAGAGCTTATAGAAGTAAAAAGTATGAGTATTGAGTACAATACTGGCAATCTGGATTAGCCTAAAATCCTTAGCTAAAATCCTTAGAGGGATAACTACTGGGATCTAAAGTCCAATTGCGGACCGATATTTAACCCTATGTTTTTTACCTATATTTTCAATTATTTCCAGTAATATTAAGGCTTTTTATTTAACCTAAAGAGAAATTTTTTTTATTTGGATTGAATATTTTAATGGAGTTGTCTAACCCTTTAAAATATTAGAATACTTTTTCATAAAAATATATTTTTTCACTTTGTCCAATAAGGAAAGGAGTAATATTTCGTATTTGAATATACTGTGTTTTTCTTTTTTTACCCCAGATGAACAGTGTTAGGATTAGAACAGAATGGAATATTTTTATCGAGGGGTGATATTCGTCGATTTAAGGGTACTTTCTATCTTGATTAGGAAATACCTTCATCGTAAATGAAATGGGAAATAAGGACGTTTGAGTGGTGCGGGTAAAAGATAAAATAATTAAGTTAGAAAGATGATGAAATATGGTCAAAAATGTTTCGTTAAAAACTTGTAAAAAACTTGAAAAGTATTATAATTGTACTAAATATTTATTTAGAAAAATTATATGAGCGCTTTTTTAGCTTATTCATATAGTACTGGCTTAACAAAACAAACTGAAATAAACGAGAAGACAAAAAAATCTCGAGAAGAATTTACTAAAGGTTTTGTAAAAGGTGCTAGTTTTTCATTAGCCGCCTACTCTTTGTATTTACTGACAACATCCGCTGCATATGCAGCAGACTCAAATGTACCAGCACCAGGACCAAAAACACCTGGAGATACTGGAGCAGTACAGCCCACACCTACATCTAAGCCTGGGTTTAAACCTCTATCTGATGGAACGAAAGGTGCCTATGTAGGTGGAGCTAGCGCGATTTGTGGGGCCGCGTTACAGAGTGGAGATTTTTATCTAGGTCTAGCTTGCGCTTTTCTGTTAGTTGTGGGAGGTATTGTAATTAATCGATCTTAACACCACGTTAATAAAGGGTTCCGACAGATTCAGTCATTAATCTCATTTCAGAATTTTATGAGATTTGTTAAAAAATATCTACTAGATACATAATCCTAACGCGTATTATGTATCTAGTAGAATATTGGAACTGATATTTAGTTATAATTTTGTATAATTTAAACTTTTCACATATAATATATTATTACAACAATAGAGTTTTAAAATATTATTCTCTAAACTATGATAGCCACCCGTAACTATGAAGGCCTTTTCCTAAAAAATTTACTCCTAAATAACAAATCCAAATAACAAAAAATCCTAAACTTCCCAAAATAGCGGTCTTTTTACCTTCCCAACCTTTTGTAATACGAGCATGTAAATAAGTGGCAAAAACCAACCAAGTTATTAAGGCCCAAGTTTCTTTGGGATCCCAACTCCAATATGAACCCCATGCTTCATTAGCCCAAACTCCACCTGAAACAATTCCAATGGTTAAAAAAGGAAATCCTAATCCAATAATTCTATAACTCCAATTATCTAAACTTTGTAATAATTTTAATCTCCCAAATTCTGATATTTCGTTTGAAGGAGAGATTAATTTCGCTTCATAATACTCTAACATTATACTGTAAAAAGATAATGCTGAATTCTGGTTTATTTTTAAATCAATTTCTTTATAACGAGAGATGACTAAAAACAAAATACATAATAATGAGCCCATTATTAATGTCGCATAACTTAATAACATCATACTGACATGCAGCATTAACCAGTTTGATTGTAAAGCAGGAACTAATGGACTTGATTTCTGCATTTCTGGTGAAAGAGTTAAATTTGCAAACCCATTGATTAATAATGTAACAGGAATTAAAGTGGCTCCAATTAACCGACTTTTTGTTTTTGTTTCAATATACAAATAAAGTGTTAATAAAACCCAAGTTAAAAACAACAATGATTCATATAGATTACTTAATGGAAAATAGCCTGCTACAATCCAACGAGAGCAAAGAATAAAAAATAACAATAAGTTAGCTATTGTTGTACTAAGTCGTCCCATTTTAAATAAGATTGATTTTTCATTAAAGAAAGATAAATTAAACCAATAAACGACCATTGCAAACAATAAAATTCCAAACACAACATTTGATGAAAAGTTTTGAATTTCATTCCAATCCATGAAAATTCTCCAGTAAAAGTTTTTTGTATAAATTATCTTACACTATAGTATTGTATTAAAAAATCTTTTCATTCCAATTATATTTATTAAGTGTTTTCAATACAATTAAAATAAATTAAAATTGACATTAATTTCTAGATTAAAGTAGTATTATATTAAAACAGTATATTATTAATTTTAATAAAATCATAATAGTATGTCGGTATTAAGAAAATATGAAATCATGATTCTTTTAACAGAAGAATTTAATGACAGTGAGTTAAAAAATTGGGTATTTAACTATGCGAAGAATTTAAGAAAGTTCAATGTTTCCGATATATCAGTTATTTCTCGTGGCAAACATAATTTAGCGTACTTAATTAATAACAAAAATAAAGGAAATTATATTCAATTAAACTTTTTAAGTATGCCTAAATATATAAATAATTTTTCGAATATTTTAAAACTTGATTCCCATGTTTTAAGATTTTTAGTTTTCAATAAGCAATCATAGTCATTTTTACTAATTTAATTAGTTTGGAAAAATTAATGTAGTCTTTTGATAAAATGTGTTTATTTTAGTTACCAACCCTTGAGAAAATTTAATATTTTGTTGTCATTCAATCGCGTTGAAACTAAAATTAATCAAAAATAGTCAATACTTTATATAAGGGTATCTTGACATTCATATTTTATCTAATTTTGAATTTAAAAATTTAAACTAAATAAAAAAAGTTTCAAACACCCATTAAATTATTTTGGAGAGTTTGTAACTAATAATTTCTTATGAGCAACTATTCAACGAAATTAAAGAAAGTTTATTAAAGAGTAGATTTGCTGAAAAGTACTATATTAAAGCATTTTAGTGTTTGATTAATATTTCGTTAACAATGGCTGATGATGTACCATAATTGTGAAACCTAAATGTTAAAATGAAAAACATTCATAAAAATTCATATTTATCGACTAATATTCTTAAAACTCAAACCAAAATAGCTAAACTCACAGCAATTGAAAAACGCTATTAGGAAGTTTCAGCTGCAATAACGGATTCAAATGTCGATGTTTTTTATCGAATAAAGTTGATCTAAGAGTAAAAATGAAGTTAAATCTAGTTTATTGACTGCCGTATAGCGTTTAGCACTCAAATTAGATAGAATATTACACCTATTGCTACAATTATCATATATCCTCTCTTACCAACATAATCATTAGCAGGTAAATTTTATGTCCAAGGCTCCATTCTTTATCTAAAATTATTTTATTAATATGCTCAGTTTGTTTATTCAGTTGATATTTATTAACTAATTTCTATACTGGAAGATCCAACAATACTCCATCTTTGTAGCATAGTCTGATGAAGTTAGCATTGATGAGTCGCTGTATAGTCTTGTCCTGAAAGTAAGAGATGTTTGGTGTAACAAAGATTAGAATAATCATCCTTATACCAACGCTCCAGAAGTCTTTCTAACAGCGCATACGCATTTTCTTCGCAATTTTGCTTTTGCGGAAATAGTTTATTAACTATGGAATATATCGACAATAAGTCCTTCCAAAGACTATTTTTAACCATTGTAAAATTATTAAAATGTATAAAAATAAGCTTAATGTAAATTGGTAAGAGTTCGTTTGAAGTTATTAAAACAAGACAAGGTTTCCACTGCCTAAGCGTGTTATACACCTGGTGGACATATGTACGAAATGATTCACAGGTTACCTTCTGGGTTTATTCTACATAATTTTTAAAGAGTATAATTAATTTCGTCAATAAAAAAAATTTGTACTTTCAATAAAATTGTGTTAAACTAAGGTCAAGTGTTATATCCTCAGTAGCTCAGTGGTAGAGCAATCGGCTGTTAACCGATTGGTCGTAGGTTCAAGTCCTACCTGGGGAGTTTTTAAAAATTAAAAATTATATGAAAGAAAACTTTGATAATTTAAAAATTGGACACAAATCTTTTAGTTCTCGTTTAATGTTGGGAACTGGAAAATATAGAACAACAAATGATGCCATTGATAGTATTGAAAAAAGTAAATGTGAAATTGTGACAGTCGCCATTAGACGACTACCGACTAGTTTAAAAGATGACAATACAAATTTTTTAAAGTATTTAAATTGGAAGAATCTTTGGTTATTACCAAACACTGCAGGTTCACAAACAGCAGAAGAAGCTATAAGGATGGCATTTTTAGGTCATGAATTAGCTTGTCAGCTTGGCCAAGAAGATAATTTTTTTGTTAAATTAGAAGTAATTTCTGATCCAAAATATTTATTACCGGATCCAATTGGAACAATAAAAGCCGCAGACTTTTTAGTTAAAAAAGGTTTTACTGTTTTACCATATATAAACGCTGATCCCATGTTAGCTTTACATTTAGAAGATTTGGGATGTGCTACTGTAATGCCGCTTGGATCACCAATTGGATCTGGACAGGGTTTAAATAATTTAACTAATATTCAAATTATTATTGAAAACGCTCAAGTTCCTGTAATTGTGGATGCAGGAATTGGTACACCAAGTGAAGCAACAGCTGCTATGGAAATAGGGGCTGACGGTATTTTATTGAATACAGCAGTTGCACAATCTAAAAATCCTTCGCAAATGGCTTACGCGATGAATTTAGGCATTAAGGCGGGAAGATTAGCTTATTTAGCTGGGCGAATGGAAAAAAAATATTATGCTAGTCCAAGTTCGCCCTTAAACGAAATAAGTAAACTTTCTTAAAATTGACTCACAAAATATTCAAAAATAAAAAAATTATGAAGTAGCTTAACTCATAATTTTTTTATTTTTGAATATTTTATTTAAGAAAAGTCAGGAGTTTCTCCTGTTAAGTTTTCTAGTTTTTTTAAATCTGAATTTTCTGGTTCTTGATTTAAACCAGCGCCAAATACATTCTTTTTATTTTTTTGTAATAATTTTGGATTTACTTCACTAAAATCAACTTCAACCTCTAATTCATTTGTATAAGTTACGACTGATCCCTCAGTTTTTTTTCGCCGTACAATAATTTTAGTGTCTGGATATAAAGTTTTTGATAAACATTGCTCTGCAAGTGTATCTTCTAAATACTTCATAATTGCACGACGTAATGGACGAGCACCATAAATTGGATCATAACCTTCATCTGTTAAAAATGCTTGAACAGCTGGTTCTACTACTAAATTGATACTTTTTTCTTTAAGTCGATTTTGAAGTTGTTTAATCAGTAATCCAGCAATTTCCCAAATATCCATTCGCGTTAAATGATTAAAAACAATAATCTCATCAATACGATTTAAAAACTCGGGACGGAAGAAGTTTTTAAGTTCATCATTTACTAGTTTGGTTACGCGTTCAAAAATCTCAGGATTTTGAATTTTTTCTTGAACAGGGTTTTCATCAAAAATTGGATCAGGTGTAATTTTAAAACTACGATCTTTTTGATCTGATTTTGTTTTAATTCCGCTTTCGCGTTCAATAATTTTTGCACCTAAATTTGTAGTCATAATAATTAGTGTATTTGTAAAACTAATTACACGTCCTTTTGAATCAGTTAATCTACCGTCATCTAAAATTTGTAATAGTAAATTAAATACATCCGGATGAGCCTTTTCAACCTCATCTAATAAAAGAACCGAATATGGTCTCGAACGAACAGCTTCAGTTAATTGACCACCTTCATTATAACCAACGTATCCTGGTGGTGAACCAATTAATTTTGCTACAGTATGTTTTTCCATGTATTCAGACATGTCTAGGCGAATCATATTATCTTCACTATTAAACATATAATCTGCTAACGCTTTTGTTAATTCAGTTTTTCCAACACCAGTTGGTCCTGCAAAAATAAAACTTGCAATCGGACGATTTGGATTTCTTAATCCTACTCGTGCTCGACGAATTGCTTTTGAAACAGCAGTAACCGCATGTTTTTGTCCGATAATTCTTTCATGAATATTATCTTCCATTTTTAATAACCGAGCAGATTCTGAAACTGTAAGTTTTGTAACTGGAATACCTGTCCAATTTGAAATTACATCTGATATATCAGTTTCTGTAACTGTATCAAGTTGTTTTCTAGTAAATTCAAAACCTAAGCTTGGTAAAATAGAGTATTTCATAATACTAATATTAGACCTAATTTCCATTTCATGCTCTAATAACTCTTTAGCCCTGTCAAAATCATGGTTTTTAATAGACCGTTCTTTCTCTTTAATCGTTCGTTGTAATTCACGCAGTAAAGCTTTTAAGCCCGCCGGTAAACGTCTATTCTCTAATCGAACTCGTGCTCCAGCCTCATCTAAAACGTCAATAGCTTTATCTGGTAAAAAACGATCAGCAATATATTTACTTGAAAGAATTGCTGCTTGTTCTATGGCTTTATCGTCATAATTTAAAGTATGATGTTGTTCAAACTTCGATCTTAATCCACGTAAAATTTTAATTGTAGTACCAACACTAGGTTCTGCTACTTGAACTGGTTGAAAACGTCGTTCTAAAGCCGCATCTCGCTCAATATATTTACGATATTCATCATTTGTTGTTGCTCCAATACAACGGAATTTACCACGCGCTAGAGCAGGTTTTAAAATATTTGCTGCATCTACGGCTCCTTCTGCTGCTCCAGCTCCAACTAAAGTATGAATTTCATCTATCACAATAATAATACTTCGATCCTGTTGAGCTTCGTTAATAATGCGTTTTAACCGTTCTTCAAATTCACCCCGATATTTTGTACCTGCTAAAACAGATCCAAGATCTAAACCTAGAATTACATTTCCTTCTAAGAAATCTGGAGCTTTGTCCGTTAAAATTAATTGAGCTAAGCCTTCTGCAACAGCTGTTTTTCCTACACCAGGTTCGCCAATTAAAACAGGATTATTTTTTCTTCTTCTTGCTAAAACGGAAATTACATCTTTAATCTCTTTTTCTCTTCCGATAACTGGATCTAAATTTCCATCGATTGCTTCTTTGGTAATGTTTTCAGCATAATCATTTAGTGTAGGAGTTGAAATAGTTTTTTTCTGACGTTCTAATAATAATTTTTCCGCTTGAGATAGAGGACGTACGACTTCTTCTTGAGTTTCTTCGACAGAAGATAAAAGTAAATTTCGTAAGTTTTGGACATCGACATCTAATTTATCTAACGTTCTCATTGCAACTCCATCAGTTTCGGAAATAAGTGCTAATAAAATGTGCTCGGTTCCCACAAACTTTTGTCCTAAATCTCTACTTTCATGAACTGCCATTTCCAAAACTCTTTTTGCTCGTGGAGTAAATGGAATTTCTGATGCAACAAATCCAGTGCCACGTCCAATATATAACTCAATTTCTTTACGAGCTTTTTTCAGAGTAACTTTCAGTTTTTTTAATACTTGTGCTGCGATTCCATGTCGTTGACCTATAACACCAAGTAACAATTGCTCCGTCCCAACAAAATTATGCCCCATTCTTCGAGCTTCTTCTTGAGATAGCATAATAACTTTTATTGCGCCTTCAGTAAATTTTTCAAACATAACAATAACCTTTTTAATTTTAATCTATTTACTTTATATAAAATTATATAATATGAACGGGTAAAAACCTAGGGCAAAAATTAATTTTTACTATCTAGATTAAAATAAATAGTTTAAGATTACTAAGTAATAGACTATAATGAAGATAGATTAAATAATTGGCGGTATAGCTAAGTGGTAAGGCCGTGGATTGCAAATCCTCTATCCCCAGTTCGAATCTGGGTGCCGCCTTATAAAATTAAAACTATAACCTTGTTTTTTATTTTTACTATCATTAATATAATGATAGTAAAAATAAAAAGGGAATGTGGTGAAATCGGTAGACACGACGGACTTAAAATCCGTTGCCTAGTGATAGGCGTGAGAGTTCAAGTCTCTCCGTTCCCAATATAAAACTAATAGAAAAAAACTATTGAAATTGATAATTATTTGTATATCTAGAAATAATTTATCCTAAATATAGCAATATTTAGGATAGACAAATGCGATAAAAAACTCCGGGAGATAAATCGACTTCCGCTAATAAATCAAAGATTGGTACTTCTAAATCATAATAAATTTCTAAAATTCGTTTATGGACTCGAATTTCAAAGTGTTCTCGTGAATCTTTATTAACATGAGGTGATCGTAAAACACAATAAATTCGTTTTGAAGTTGGTAAACTAACCATTCCGATAGACTTTAAAGATATATTATTTAAAACATTAACTATTTTTTGGCATGAAGAAATTAAAAGTTCATCATTAAAAGATTCTAATCTTACACGAATTTTTGCATTCGTTTTTATTTCCATAAAAATTTTTTATTATTTAATAATTTTAGAAACAACACCTGCTCCAATTGTACGACCACCTTCACGAATTGCGAATCGCATACCTTCTTCAATAGCAACAGGGTAAATTAATTCAGCAGTCATTTTGATACGATCTCCTGGCATTACCATGTCAACAACTGAACCATCATCTGCTGTAAATTGAGTAATCGCACCTGTTACATCAGTTGTTCGAACATAAAACTGAGGTCGGTAACCACTAAAGAATGGAGTATGACGACCACCTTCATCTTTTGTTAAAACATATACCTCTGATTCGAAGTTTGTATGCGGAGTAATTGTTCCGGGTTTTGCTAATACCATACCACGTTCGATATTTTCACGTGTAATACCACGTAACAAGATACCAACATTGTCACCTGCAACTCCTTCGTCTAAGGTTTTTTGGAACATTTCAATACCAGTAATCGTTGTTGTTTTAGTAGCACTAATTCCAACAATTTCAACGCTATCGCCTACTTTAACGATGCCACGCTCAATACGTCCTGTTGCAACGGTACCACGTCCTGTAATAGAGAAAACGTCTTCAACTGCCATTAAAAAAGTTTTTTCAGTATCGCGGACTGGTGTCGGAATATATCTATCCACCGCATCCATTAAAGCAAAAATTTTATCAACCCATGGATTATCACCACGTTTTAAAGATGGATTTGCCGAAATAGCTTCAATTGCTTGTAAAGCAGAACCAGGACATACAGGAATTTCTTCACCTGGAAAATCGTAAGCCGACAATAATTCACGAACTTCTAATTCTACTAATTCTAATAATTCTTCATCATCCACTTGATCTTGTTTATTCAAAAATACAACAATATGTGGAACACCTACTTGTTTTGATAATAAAATATGTTCACGAGTTTGCGGCATTGGTCCATCAGCAGCTGATACTACTAAAATTGCACCATCCATTTGTGCTGCACCCGTAATCATATTTTTTACGTAATCTGCGTGACCGGGACAGTCTACGTGGGCATAATGACGATTCGCTGTTTCATATTCGACGTGTGCAGTATTAATTGTAATACCCCGTGCACGTTCTTCTGGTGCAGCATCAATATCTGAATAAGCTTTAAATTCAGAACCTCCTTCTAATGATAGTGTAGCAGTAATTGCTGCAGTTAAAGTTGTTTTTCCGTGATCTACGTGACCAATAGTACCAATATTAACATGCGGTTTTGTACGTTCAAATTTTTCACGTGCCATTTTAAAGTTCCTTTAATTTTTTACAAAATTATAATTGAGTTTTAAGCTTTTGGCGAGACAAATTATAGATTTAAATTAATATCTAAAATGTGCAAAAGCTTTATTAGCCTCAGCCATTTTATGAGTTTCTTCCTTTCTTTTAATAGTATTACCGATTTCATTAGCTGTGTCAATAATTTCATTAGCTAATTTAATTGACATGCTTCTTCCAACTCGTTGATGAGAATATTTAATAATCCAACGTAATGATAAATTTGTGGCTCTAAAACCGCTTACCTCAACAGGCACTTGATAAGTTGAACCTCCGATTCTTCGAGCTTTCACTTCAACAATTGGACTAGCCTTTCTAATCGCTGTTTCAAAAACTTTTAATGGATCGTCGTTTGTTTTTTTTTTGATAAGTTCAAATGCTTCATATACGATGTTTTTTGCAATGGTTTTTTTGCCAGATTTTAAAATTCTTGAAATTAATATACTAACTAAATAACTATCATAAATAGAATCAGTTTGTGGAAAACGTTTTTTTGAAATATTTCTACGCGACATAATATAATAAATTTTTTACTTTATTGAATTAAATAAAAACTAAATTGATAACCTAAACTTTAGGTCATCAATTTAATATATTAATTTTTTGTTATTTCTTAAGATTTTGGCTTTTTAACACCATACTTTGAACGACCTTGAGTTCTATTTTTGACTCCTCCAGTGTCTAATGCCCCTCGAATAATATGATAGCGAACCCCTGGTAAATCTTTAACGCGACCACCCCGAATTAAAACAACTGAATGTTCTTGTAAATTATGTCCAACACCCGGAATATAAGCTGTTACTTCAAACCCCGATGTTAAACGTACTCGGGCAACTTTTCGAATTGCTGAATTCGGTTTCTTAGGTGTAGTTGTATAAACCCTTGTACAAACCCCCCGGCGTTGAGGACAATTTACAAGCGCAGGTGATTTTGTTTTCTTTTTTATTTGTATACGTCTTGAACGAACTAATTGCTGTATAGTTGGCATAAAATTTTAAAATTCTTTTTTAAATAAATTTTACAAATTATTGATCAGTCGAATTTAAACCATATTTTTTCATAAATCTTTCTACTCGACCTTCACTGTCAATCATAACTTGTGACTTTGTATAAAATGGATGGTTAGCTAACCAAATATCAATTTGTAATTCACTTTTTGTTGAACCAATAAAACAAAGTGGCTTTCCATCAGATAAAATTGGTGTAGCAGGAAACCATTTAGGATGTATATCAGATTTTGGCATATTTCTATAAGTATAAAATTTAACGTTTTGAATATTGTGGAGCTTTTCTTGCTTTTCGTAACCCATATTTTTTACGTTCTTTAATCCGTGAGTCACGTGTTAAAAAACCAAATGGTTTTAAGAGTACTCGGTTATTTTGATCTAATTTGCATAGTTGTCTTGCCACTCCTAATCGAATAGCGTCAGTTTGGCCGGTAAGTCCGCCACCTGTTACTAATACTATAATGTCAAATTGTTTTTCTAAATTTAACTTTTTTAAAGGTGCCCACACACTGTTAAGATAAGTATCGTTATATTGTAAGTATTTGTTACCTGAAACTTTGTTAATAACTAAATTTCCTTTCCCAGGAATAAGAAATACCCTTGCAATTGCTTGTTTTCGTTTTCCAAGACCAATTTGATCTTTTTGAAAAATTAATTTTGTCATAAGTATATTTGTTAGTATTTTTCTAAATCCTTATTTACTTCTAATATCGAAATATTAATTGTACTTGATTATTTTTTATTATCAAATTGAACACTCGAGTAGAAATTACTAAGATCAATTTGGATTGGATTTTGTGCTTGATGAAGATGGTTCTGATCATTATAAATTTTTAATCGTCTCATTAATCTTTTTGCTTCTGTTCGTGATAGCATTCTTTTTACTGCACGTTCAATAGTCAATTTTGTAAGACAGTTAGATACATTTTTGATTTTTAAAGAACGACCCGGTCGACCAGGGTTATAAACAAGAAAATGCCTACTTTCTTTGTTTAAAATAATTAAATCTGCATTTACTAAAACTATATAATCTCCTGTATCTGCAGACGGATGGTACTGTGGCTTTAGTTTGCCTTTTAATAAACTCGTAATAACCGTTGCAAGGCGACCTAATTTTTGTCCTTTACAATCGATAAGAAACCAATTACGATTTTTGTAATCTTTAGTTGTTAACAATGTTTTATTTAATGATTTCATAATTTTTGTTGAAAATAAATAAACATAAATTAAATATTATTTTAAAATAATATTTAATTTATGTTTTAATGTTGAAAAAACTTCATCTGCAGATTTTCGCCCAAAATTTTTAAGTTCTTGTAATTTTTCTGGAGAATATTGTAATAAATCCCCAACAGTATTTATTTGAGCTTTTTTTAAACAATTGTATGCTCGAACCGATAGTTGTAATTCTTCAATTGCGATATTAGTATAAGGTTCTATATTTATTGAACGCATTTTTGTTTCAATTTTATTATTTTCATTTATACTTTTATGTTCAAGTAATAAATTAAATAAATCGATTGTAATTTGAGCAGCAGATTTAAAAGCTTTACTTGGTGAAATACTACCATTTGTCCAAATATCTAAGAATACTCGTTCACTTATATTATTAGCATTATCATAAACATTTTCTATTTTAAAATCGACTTTTTGAACCGGCATAAAAATAGTATCCAGCTGTAGATAATTATCATTAGTAGTATCTTCTGAAAAAGTTTGCGAAGCTAATTTATATCCCGTTCCATATTCAAACTTAAACTCAAGTTCAATAATATTCGGAGTAGAAATTGTCATAATATAATGATTTGGATTTACAATTTCTAAATTTGACGGTAACTGAATTAAGTCTGCAGTAACAACAACTGGACCTTGAATTTTTAACCGCCCAAATTGAACTGTTTTTGTATTACTTTTAAAAACGATTCCTTTTAAATTTAATAAAATTTCAAGAATATCTTCTCGAACTCCAGGAATTGTAGAAAATTCATGACTTACACCAGCAATGCGAACTGCCGAAATAGCTACTCCCCCTAAATCATTTAAAAGAACTCGCCGTAGTTGATTTCCAATTGTTATTCCTTGACCTGGTCTTAAAGAATTTATCAGAAATTGTCCATGACAAGCACCTGATTCAATTTTTTTTGATTTAAGACATTTAATAGAAATCTTACTCATATTTTAATTTATTAGAAATAGAAATTCTAAACTCGACGTCGTTTTGGAGGTCGACATCCATTATGTGGAACAGATGTTACATCTTGAATTGAGGTTATTTCAAGTCCTGCACCTTCAATTGCTCTAATGGCTGTTTCACGACCTGATCCTTGTCCTTTTACTAAAATGTCAACATTTTTCATACCCGTACCTAAAGCTTCTAATGCTGCTTTTTCAGCGGCTGTTTGAGCAGCAAAAGGTGTACTTTTCCGAGCTCCTTTAAACCCAGAACTACCAGCTGATGCCCATGAAATAGTGTCACCAGTCAAATTTGTGATTGTTACAATTGTATTATTAAATGTTGACTGAATATGAACAACGCCGCTTGTAAAACTATTTTTATTTTTTTTTGTTGTTACTTTTCTACTTGTTTGTGCCATATAAAAATTTTTAAGTAAATTTAATACTATTACAAAGAAACTTATTTTTTCTTACCAGTAACAGTTTTCTTTGCTCCTCGGCGCGAGCGAGCATTTGTTCTAGTTCGTTGACCTCTAACCGGTAAATTAGCTCGATGTCGTTTCCCTCTATGACAATTTATTTCACTTAATCGTTTAATATTTAAACCGTTAAATCTTCTCAAATCTCCTTCTAATTTTAGATTTAAATCTTCTAAGGTTTGACGTAATAATACAGATTGTTCTGTAGTTATGTTATAAACTCTTGTCTCAGAATCAATTGCTACCTCTTTAATAATTTTTTTTGCAGATGTAAGACCAATTCCATGAATGTAAGTAAGGGCATATGCAATTTTTTTATTTCTTGGTAAATCAACACCAACTAATCTTACCATTTTTTAAACTCCTTTAAAATATTATCCTTGACGTTGTTTGTGTTTTGGATTTGAACAAATTACCATAACTTTACCATGCCGTTTAATTACTCTACATTTATCACACATTTTTTTTACTGAAGGACGAACTTTCATTTTTAATTTTTTAATAATAATTGTTAATTTATTGATAAATATCGTTATAAATATTTGAATAATAAATATTTTTAATTTCACGAATTGAATCTAAAACTACACCAGCCAAAATTAGTAAAGAGGTTGTACTTAATCCATTAAGACCGTCAATATTTAATGTTGAGGCAATAAAATTAGGTACTACGGTTAAAGTTGCAAGCAGTGTACTACCTATTAATGTAACTCTTTTTATAACTTGTTTTAAATAAAAAGTTGTTTGTACTCCAGGTCTAATGCCTGGAATGGTTACAGACATTTTTTGAAGTTGATCAGAAATATCTTTTGGATTTAAAACAATTGATGAATAAAAGTTACTAAATATTAAAATTAATCCAAAATAACCTATCCAATAAATCCAAGAAACAAATTTAAAAGATGTAGGTAAATTTAACCACTGAAAGATTCCCAAATTGATAATATAATTTGGTATTACCAAAATAGCCGTTGTTAAAATAATAGGCATTATTCCTGCTTGATTGAATCTTACGGGAAGATAAGTAGTTACGTATTTTAATTCAGATTGATTTAATTGTTTTGAAGAAATTAATGGAATTGGTCTAATACCTTCTTGTAATAAAACAATTCCATATAATGCACTAAAACCAACTAAAACGGTACTTATTATTGAAAAACTATTAAAATTATCACTATTTTCGAGAATTAGTTTTTTAAACAAATTTGGTAAATTTGAAATAATATTAGTATAAATTAGTAACGATGGGCCATTGCCTAATCCATAGTCACTAATTAATTCACTTAACCATAAAACTATCATTGCCCCAGTGGTTAACGAAAGAATTGTTTCAAACGCTAAAAAATAGTTCCAATCAAATAATATTTTTTTCAAATATAAAGTAACACCAACACTTTGAAGAATAGCCCAAATTAAAGTTATAAAACGTGTCAAACGAGTAATTGAACGACGACCTTCAAAATCGGCTTCTTTTTGTAATTTTGCAAGTTTGGGAGAAAACCCTAGAAGTAATTGAACAAAAATAGTTGCATTTATATAGGGGAAAATATTTAAAGTAAATAAACCAATTACAAAAGTATTGTCACCTGAAAACGTGCTTAATAAATTTTTTGCTGCCGAATGTTTTTGAATATAAAATGCTAAATCACTATGATTTATTCCAGGAATCGGAAGAAATGTTCCAACTCGAATTAATAATAGGACTCCAAGACTAAATAATAAGCGATTTAATAAAACATATTTACTTTCCTTATTAATCTTCACTTTTTTATTTATAGATTTATAAATATTACCCTAAATTTAAATCGCGTTTTTTTGCGACTTGTGATCTTGTAGTTAAATTGTCTAAAGCACAAATTGATGCACGAGCATTATTTAACAAGTTATTAGAGCCTAATTGTTTTGCAATAACATTTTTCACACCCGCTACTTCTAATACAATTCGAACTGCTCCGCCAGCAATTACCCCAGAACCTTCAATAGATGGTCTCATAATTACTTTACAAGCTCCGAAATTTCCAACAATATTATGAGGAATACTTAATGATTTTGTAATTGGAAGTTGTATTAAATTTTTCCGGCCATCAGTTTTTGCTTTTTTGAAAGCATTAACGACATCATCTGCTTTAGCAACACCTACACCAACTTTTCCATTTTCATCTCCAACAACAACAATAGCGCGAAAACTTATTTTTTTACCACCTTTTGTTACTTTGGAAACTCGACTAATTTTTATCAATCGTTCTACAAATTTCGATTCTTGGACAGTACTGTTACGTCGAGAATTTTTTTTTAACTTATTTATTTTTTTAAAATCACTACTCATAAGATATATTTAATTTTTGTAATTATTTACAAATTTTTTTAAAATTGCAAACCACCAGCTCTAGCTCCATCTGCTAATGCTTTTATGCGTCCATGATATAAATAAGGACCGCGATCAAAAACAATTTTTGTAATATTTTTTTTTAAACTTAACTCAGCTAATTTTTCTCCCATAAGTCGAGAAGCATCACAGGTGCGTTTTGTTGAGAAACTAAGTTTGATAGATCTATTTAAAGTAGAACAACTAAGTAAAGTTTTTGAATTAGTGTCATCAATGATTTGTGCATAAATATTTTCATTTGACCGATAAACTGATAATCTAGGTCTTTCAGTTGTTCCTTTAATCTTACCACGCAATGCTTCACGTTTTAATTTTTTATATTTATTCGGGTTTAACTTTTTGTTTTTAGTTTTTAATTTCACCAAAGCTTGTTTTGAAAATTTCATAATTTTAATTTTTTAAAAATATAATGATGTTATAATTTAAGTTAAGAAGCAATCATCAGTATTTACCGATTAAAAATTGAAAAATAAAGTTTGCTAATTCTTTTATTTTCCAGATTTTCCAGCTTTGCGAATAATCCGTTCATCTTTGTATAAAATTCCTTTCCCTTTATATGGTTCTGGTCGTCGCCAAGCACGAATGTTTGAAGCAAACAATCCTAATAGTTCTTTCTCGCATGATTTTAAATTTATAGTTGTATTTTGAACGACTTCAACAGAAATATTCTCTGGAATATCTATTTTAACAGGATGACTATAGCCTAAGTTTAAAATAATTTCTTTCCCTTGAACACTAGCTCTATAACCAACACCTTTTAAAATCAAAGTTAATTGAAACTGTTCTGAAACTCCAATAATCATATTATTAATCAATGTACGATATAAACCATGTAATGACCGAAGATTTCGTGCTTCATTTTTTAAACTTACTTTTAAAACATTAGCATCTAATTGAATTTCAATAATATCTGGGATTTGGGTTTCCAAAGTTCCAAATTTTCCTTTAACCTTAATTTCTGATCCATTATGATTAATATCAATATTATCAGGAATAATAATTGGTAATTTTCCTATCCGTGACATTTTATAAACTCCTTATTTACCAAATATAACATAAAACTTCACCTCCAATACCAAAGTTTTTAGCTTTAAGATTTGTCATTACACCTTTAGAAGTTGATATAATTGCAATTCCTAAATTGTCTAAAACTCTTGGTAATGTTTTTGCATTCGCATAAACACGTAAACCAGGTTTACTTACTCGTTTAATTTCGCTAATAACTGGTTTTCTAGATTTTCCAGTATATTTCAATGAAATCAATAAATACTGACTTTTGTTTTCTTGGTAACTTTCAAAATCTTCTATAAACCCTTCTTCTTTTAAAATACCTGCTATAGCTAAAGACATTTTTGTAGCCGGAACCTGTACAATTTGATGCTTTACCATATTAGCATTTCGGATCCTTGTTAACATATCTGAAATAGTATCCGTTACCATAATTATAGTTCTCTCCTTATCAAATAGATTTGTCTTTTAATTATTCTTGTGACCAACGTTTTCTTTTTAAATGTCGTTTTCGATCCCAAACTTGGTTTACTTCTGAAAATGATGAATATTTTTCATAATATCCGCAGTCATTTAATGGAAATCTTAAAAATTTAAATAAAATCATTCCATTTAAAATTTTATCCATTGATTTTGATTTTGATTTAGATTTTGGAAACGAATGTTCTAAAACAAGGTTAATTGTAAGACCTTGAGTTTGTTCAACATCGTCATAATCAATTTCCGGGAAAATTAATTGTTCCTTCAAACCAAAACTATAGTTTCCAGCTTTATCGAAACTTCTTAAAGATAAGCCGCGAAAATCCCTAATTTGAGCAAATGTAAAGAACAATAGTTTCGTTAAGAAGGCATACATTTTTTCTCCTCTCAATGTTACATTTAACCCTAACTCCATATCTTCCCGAATTTTAAATCCAGCAATTGCTTTTTTTGCTCTTGTAATAATAGGTTTTTGCCCAGTTATTTTTTCAAATTCTTCAATATTTTTTTTTAAAATCTTTGTATTTTGAGCTGCTAATCCTAGTCCCCGATTAATTTGAATTTTTTTTAATTTTGGAAGACTGTGTGGATTTCTGAATCGATCAGGACTATTTTTTAGTAAAATAGGCTTAATTCCTTCTTCATATTCTTTTTTGATATCTCCAAGTAAATTGTAAATATCAGCAATTTCTTCTAATGAATGTTGATTTAGCATATTAAGATACTTCTTTTGAATTTAGTTTAACATTTGAATGATGAATCGGTGCCTCAAATTGTTTAATTTCACCTATTTCATTTTCTGTATTTGGTTTAACGTGTTTAAACTTAAAATTAATTCCTTGGACTATAACTTTTTTAGTTTTTCGATTAATTTTAATAATTTCTCCAGTTTCATTTTTATGAAAACCTGAAATAATTTTTACCTGATCCCCTATTTTAAGATTGATTTTTTGGTTGTTTGGGTTTGGCATTTATAAAACCTCCGGTGCTAAGGATACAATTTTAGAAAAATTTTTATCACGAATTTCACGCGCTACAGGACCAAAAACACGAGTACCGCGAGGATTATTATCTGCGTTTACAACAACTGCTGCATTATCATCAAATCTAATATACATACCATCTTGACGGCGAATCGTTTTTTTAGTTCTTACTACAACTGCTTTTACTACATCAGAACGTTTGACAGGCATGTTTGGTATAGCTTCTTTGACAACGGCAATAATAGTGTCGCCAATTTCGGCATATTTTTTGTTACCACCTAATATTCGAATACACATTACTTTTTTAGCACCGGTATTATCGGCTACTGTTAAAATTGTTTGAGGATAAATCATAAAAATATTTAACTTATTAACGATGATTTTGAAATAATTTCAACTAATTTCCAACGTTTTCTTTTACTTAATGGTCGACATTCTTGAACTAAAACTTTGTCACCGATCTTGCATTCCTCCAATTCATCATGAGCTAAATATTTCTTAGTTCTTACCATAGTTTTAGAGTATATTGGATGCGAATATCGATTTTCGATTTTCACCACAATAGTTTTTTGCATTTTATTACTAATTACAATACCAATTTGTTGCTTGACGGGCATTTAAAACTCCTTAATTTGTAATCAATTTATTAATTTCTTTTTTTTGATCCGAGTTTTCTAACCTTAATGTTAAAAGTGTTTTTAATTGAGCTAAACGACGTTTTGTATATTTTATGTTATGCGATTTAAAACTTTGACGAGTAGCTTTTTTAAAACGTAAATTAAATAATTCGTTTTCAGTTTCAATAATAGATTCAGAGATCTCTGTATTTGAAAGTGAAATAATATCAGTAAATTGAGGTAGACTCATATTTTATTTAATACTTAATAATAAATTTTGTTTTTAACGGTAATTTATAGGCTGCTAAATTTAATGCGGTTTTAGCAACATCTAAGGGAACAGAACTAATTTCAAATATAATTGTTCCAGGTTTTACTACAGCTACCCAATAATCTACACCACCTTTACCAGAACCCATTCGTGATTCAGCTGCACGAGCAGTTACAGTTTTATCTGGAAAAATTCGAATCCATAATTTAGCTCCACGTTTAGTATAACGGGTAATTGTTCGTCGAGCTGACTCAATTTGACGTGAGGTAACCCAATTAGGTTCTAATGCTTGCAAACCGAAACTTCCAAAGCAAATTTCATTTCCGCGTGTTGCTGTACCTTTCATACGTCCACGATGGTACTTTCTATATTTTGTTCTTTTTGGACTTAACATAATAAATTGATTTAATAAAAATATAAATTTTCTTAACTAATATTTTTTATTTAGATAAGATTTCACTCTTAAATAACCAAACTTTAATGCCTAAAACTCCATAAATAGTATTAGCTTCTGTTGTTCCATAATCAATATCGGCACGTAAAGTTTGTAATGGTACTCGTCCTTCTCGAATCCATTCACTTCTTGCAATTTCAGCACCATTAAGACGACCTGAAACTTGAATTTTAATTCCGTTTACGTTTTGTTTTTGAGCTCTTTGTAAAGCTTCGCGAATCGCTCTTCTAAAAGCAATACGTTTTTCTAATTGTTCAGCAACTAAATCAGCAAGAAGACGAGCATCTAAATCAACTTTTTCAACTTCGAAAACCTTAATTGTAACTTGACGACTTGCTGGTAAGGTTTTTTTAATATTATTCAATAAAGTTTCAAGTCCAGTACCTAACTCTCCCACTAATATTCCAGGTTTGCCAGTTTCAATTTGTAATTGAATCTGATCATTTAATCCATTTCTAAGAATTTGAAGATTAGAAATATTGTTTACTTTTGCAATTGAAGAAATATAGGTTCGAATTTTATAATCTTCTTCTAGAACATTAGCATATTGATTAAAATTAAAATACCAAGTCGATTTATGCTCTTGCGTAATACCTAATCTAAAACCTAACGGATGTGTTTTTTGACCCATAGAGTTAATCTTTTTACTTTAAAGTTTTTTATTTAATTAGTTTCTTTCATAATAACCGTAATATGGCAGGTTGGTTTTAAAATTTTGTATGCTCTTCCTTGAGCACGTGGTCGAATTCTTTTTAACTTAGGTCCTTCATCCGCAAAAATTTGATCAATGATTAGTTTTTTTTTATCTAATCCATAATTATGTTTTGCATTTGCTGCAGCTGAGTGAACTACTTGCCAAATAGGTCCTACAGCATTGTAAGGTAAGAATTCTAAAATCATTAAAGTTTCTTGGTAAGAACGACCTCGAATTTGATCTAGAATTCGTCTTATTTTATGAGGGGAAATTCGAATATATTTCGCTATTGCTTTGACTGATTGCGAATTTGACATAAGTAATTGTGTTCAATATATGCTTTTAATTAATAAAAAATAATTTTTTTTTAAACTTTTCGAACAAGTCTAAAAATTTACCATAATGATTCTTGTTTTTTAATAGGAATTTTAGTTCTATATAAAAGTTTAATGGTTATATAGTTAAATTGCTCCAAATTTTCAAAGTTCTTTGTCAAAAATTTATTTGTTTTTAACACTTCACTAATATAAATTTCATAAATCCAGATATCAACAAAGTTAATACAAAGATTGTTTTGTAATGAAAGAACAGGTGAATATAAAATTGTTAAAAGATTATCTCGTTCTGTCGGATTTGATTTGAATAAATCTAAAATATCATCGATTGCGTAATAAAGATATTTATTTTGAAAACTATTTAATAAAAACTTTGCAATTGAAGATAATTTTTTTTCGTATTTTATTTGGAAAGTTTTAGATGTAAGTTCATTCGGATTAGGATATAAAAATGGTTTTCCTTCAGTTCGACTAATTAATTTGTGTTTTTTAGTTATCGAAAATTCTTCCTTACATTTACATCTAATTTCATATAAAATTCGATTCATTTTTCTAACGTTTTTGTTTTCTATCAGCTTTAATATGCGTTTTGAAATTTCTTGTTGATACAAATTCACCTAATTTATGTCCGACTAATTGATCAGAAATAAAAACAGGTACATGTTGCTTACCGTTGTAAACTGCAATTGTAAAGCCAACCATACTCGGTAAGATTGTTGAAGACCTCGACCAAGTTGTAATTGTAGTATCTTTTTTTCCAGCTTGATTCATTTTATTAATTTTTTTTAATAAATGATAGGCAACGAACGGACTTTTTTTTAATGATCTTGGCATCTTAAAATATTTTCATTAATATATTAAACTTTTAAATAATTGTTTAAACACGGCGACGAAGAATGTATGCATCACTTAATTTTTTTCTTTGTCTTGTTTTGATACCTAATGCTGGTTTCCCCCATGGAGTTAATGGACGCGTTCGGCCAATTGGTGCTCTTCCTTCACCACCACCATGGGGGTGATCACATGGATTCATAACTGAACCACGAACTGTTGGACGTTTACCTAACCAACGAGTTCTTCCAGCTTTACCACTTTGAACTAAAAATGCATCATTATTACTAACTTCTCCAATTGTGGCAAAACATTCTTTTCGAAGTAATCTGATCTCTTTAGAAGGTAATCTTAAAGTAACATAATCTCCTTCTTTTGCTAATATTTTTGCTGATGTTCCACCTGCACGAACAAGCTGTCCTCCTTTATTTGGAATCAACTCAAGATTATGAATCGAGGTACCTAACGGAATATCAGATAATGGTAAAGTATTTCCGACATTTAATGGTGAACCAGAACCCGATAAAATTTTATCACCAATATTTAAATCTTTTGTATGTAATATATATTTTTTTTCACCATCTTTATAATAAATTAAAGCAATTCTAGAATTTCTATTTGGATCGTATTGAATTGAGGATACAATTCCTTCAATTCCATATTTATTACGGTTAAAGTCAATTATTCTATAACGTCTCTTATGACCTCCGCCACGATGACGAATTGTAATAACTCCTCTATTATTTCGTCCTTTATTGCGATGGTTTTTTTTAATTAAATTTCTTTCTGGTTTTGTTTTTGTAATTTCAGTGAAAGCTGAAAGTGCTCGATTCCGTGTACCTGGTGTATATGATTTATAAAGACGGATACTCATAAACTTTATTGTTTTTTATTTATTAATTTTCGGTAAATAAGTTTATTACATCGCCCTCTGATAAACTCACAATTGCTTTCTTATATTGTGGTTTCCATCCAATATATTTACTTACACGTTTTTGTTTGCGTGGAAGGCGACACGTATTCACTTTTATGACTTTGACGTCAAATAAGTATTCAATAGCAACCTTAATGGAAAGTTTATCAGCGTAACGATCTACGATAAAACTGTATTGATTGTTTTCTAAAAGTCTTGTAGCTTTATCAGTAATAATAGGATATTTGATAATTTGTCTTTTGTTAAGATAAAAATTTGAAGAATTAATCACAATAAATCTCCTTTATATCGTTTATTGCTAATGGTGTTAAAATAATTTGCTTTGCTTTTAATAAACTAAAAGTATTTAAATTTGAAGCTAAAATTAATTCAACGTTCTTAATATTTTGTGTAGATAGTTTTAATGGAAGAGTTTTTTTCGAAACAACTACTAAAATTTTTTGATTTAAACTTATCGAGCATTTGTCACAAATGTTTACAAAGTTTTTTGTCTTTGATTCTGTTATTTTGTTTTCTAAATTTTCAATTATTAAGATATCGTCTCGTTTGTTATATAACAAAGTTTGCAAGGCTAATCGACGTTCTTTTTTGTTTAATTTTAAAAAGACCGTTTTTGGTTTTGGGCCAAAAATTACACCACCACCTTTCCATAAAGGCGAACGATTTGAACCTGCCCGAGCACGTCCAGTACCTTTTTGACGCCATGGTTTTCGACCACCGCCTCGAACTTCACTTCGAGTTTTTGTCGAAACCGTTCCTTGTCGTTGAGAATTTTGATGTCGTAAAAGATCTCTATGTAGTAAATAATTTCCTGATTTTTCAAGAATATTTAGTTTCAATTGATGGATCGAATCTAATTTTTTTCCAGCGATGTCTAATGGAGTATATTTTATAAATTTTTGAACGGTCATACTTGATTTTACTAATATTAAGTTTTTAATTGGGTCTCTTTTAGCCAAAAGGAACAATACTTAATAAATTTCCAGGTTTTCCTGGAACTGATCCTTTAATAACTAGAATGTTTTCTTCTAAGTTTAGTTGAATAATTTTAAGTTTTTGAATTGTTGCAACTTTGTTTCCTAATTGACCCGCCATTTTTTTACCAGGCAAAACGCGTCCTGGTGTTGTACCCATACCAATAGAACCTGGTGCTCTATGATTTTTAGAACCATGAGTCATTGGTCCACGAGCAAAATTATGACGTTTCTGAAGTCCAGAAAAACCTTTACCGATAGTTTTACCTTTGATATTTACAAGTTGTCCCGGTTCAAATCTATCCACTTTTAAAACTTGACCGACTTCAAATTTAGTAGGATCCTCAACAAGAAATTCTTTTAAATATTTTAATGGTTGAATATCTGATTTTCGTAAATGTCCCAATTCGGGTCCAGTCAATGACTTCTTCGAAACGTTACTATACCCAACTTGAATTGAATTGTATCCATCTTTGGCTTTTGTTTTTACTTGTGTCACAACACACGGGCCAACTTTTAAAATTGTAACTGGAATAATGTTACCAGATTCATCAAAAATTTGGGTCATGCCAATTTTATTTCCTAATAAACCTACATTCACGATAGTCCTCCGAATAGTTTTTAGATTAAATCAACTTTCATTCTTTAAATTTAGAACGGAATAAATTAATTTTAATTAATAAATTATATTTTCTAGTTTAAAAAATTTTTTCCTGTTTGTCCACACAAAACAAACTTGCACTGTTATAAAAAACAAATTACTACGGATTTTTAGGGTTATTAATTGAAAAAGAATTGTCTATAATTAAGTCTAAAATATAAAAAATGATAGTTTAAGAGGAGAACAAAATGGCGAAAGTTGTAGGAATTGATTTGGGTACGACAAATTCGGTTGTAGCTGCAATTGAAGGTGGTCAACCTAGTGTAATTATAAATGCAGAAGGTTTAAGAACAACTCCTTCCGTTGTAGCTTACACTAAAAAACAAGAATTACTAGTAGGTCAAATTGCAAAACGACAAGCAGTTATTAACCCAGAAAATACATTTTTTTCAGTAAAACGCTTCATTGGTTCAAAAGAAAATGAAATTTCGGCAGGAGCAAAACAACTACCATATAAAGTAGTCAAAGATTTAAATGAAAATATTAAAATCAAATGTCCAGCCTTAAATAAAGAATTTAGTCCAGAAGAAATTTCAGCTCAAGTATTACGAAAATTAATTAATGATGCAACGACTTATTTAGGCCAAGAAGTAACTCAAGCAGTTATTACTGTCCCAGCTTATTTTAATGATTCTCAAAGACAAGCAACAATGGATGCAGGAAAAATTGCAGGCATTGAAGTTTTAAGAATCATTAATGAACCAACAGCTGCTTCATTAGCTTATGGGTTAGATAAAAAACAAAATGAAACTATTTTAGTTTTTGATTTAGGCGGTGGTACATTTGATGTTTCAATTTTAGAAGTTGGAGATGGGATTTTTGAAGTTTTAGCTACTGCAGGTGATACGAATTTAGGTGGTGATGATTTTGATAAAGTTTTGGTTACCTGGTTAATTAACGATTTTAAAGAAAAAGAAGGGATCGATTTAATAAATGATATTCAAGCTTTACAACGATTAACGGAAGCAGCTGAAAAAGCCAAAATGGAATTATCAACACTTGAAAAAACAACAATTCATTTACCATTTATTACTGCGGATAAAACAGGACCTAAACATATTGAAAAAGAATTAACAAGAGAAGGTTTTGAAAAATTGTGTTCAAATTTAATAAACCGTTGTCGAATTCCTGTTGAAAAAGCATTAAATGATGCACGATTAAATAAATCTGCCATAGATGAAGTTGTTTTAGTCGGTGGGTCAACTCGTATTCCGGCTATTCAAAAATTAGTTGAGTCATTAACAGATAAAAAGCCAAATCAATCAGTTAACCCAGATGAAGTAGTTGCAATTGGAGCAGCAATTCAAGCAGGTATCTTAGCAGGGGAAATCAAAGATATTTTATTATTAGATGTAACCCCATTATCATTAGGTGTTGAAACACTTGGCGGAGTTATGACAAAAATTATTGCTCGAAATACAACAATTCCAGTAAAGAAATCAGAAATGTTCTCAACCGCAGTGGATAATCAAACTAACGTAGAAATTCATATTTTACAAGGTGAACGTGAATTAGTTAGTGGAAATAAAAGTCTTGGCAATTTCAGATTAGATGGAATTCCATCCGCTCCTCGAGGTGTTCCACAAATTGAAGTTACATTTGATATTGATGTAGATGGAATTTTATCAGTAAAAGCAAGAGAGAAAGAAACAGGTGTTGAACAATCTGTAACTATTCAAGGTGCTTCAAATTTAAGTGAAAATGAAGTTGAAAATATGTTAGCTGAAGCTGAAAAATATGCAGCAGCTGATAAAGCAAAACGAGAAAAAATTGAATTAAAAAATCAAGCAGAAACATTATGTTTTGAAGCAGAAAAAGAACTACTTTCAGTAAAAAACCAAATTTCTGAAGAAAAACAAAAAACTATTACAAAATTAATTGAAAACATTAGACAAGATATTCAAAATGATCAACTGGATTCGGCAAAGTCATCTATTGAAAAATTAAAAGTCGCGATGAAAGAACTGATAGAGGCTAAATTAGATAATGAATCTAATTCAGATCCAATGTCTAATTTAAATGATTTGTAGTTTAACTGGTTTTAAAAACTTAAACGAATTTTATGATTTTTTTAAGTTTTTAAAATCATCTACAATAATACATTCTGTAGTTAAAATCATACTGGCAATTGAGGTTGCATTTTGTAACCCAGAACGAGTAACTTTAGCAGGATCAACAATTCCTTCTTCATACATATTTACAAATGTATTTTGTGCAGCATTGTAACCAATTTCAAATTCTTGTTGTTGAACTTTTTCAATAATGACTGGCCCATTAATTCCAGCATTTTCAGCAATTCTTCTTAAAGGAGCTAAGATAGCTCTTGAGATAATCGTGGCCCCAATAAGTTCATCTTCTTTTAAATTGTTCTTTGACCATGTTACAAGATTTTCAGATAAATGTGCTAAAGTCGCTCCGCCACCTGGAACGATTCCTTCTTCTACAGCTGCGCGTGTCGCATTAACAGCATCTTCTAATCTTAATTTTTTATCTTTCATTTCAGTTTCCGTTATAGCACCAACTTTGATAACTGCAATTCCACCAGATAGTTTTGCAATTCGATCTTGTAATTTTTCTTTTTCATATGTTGTATCGGCAGTATTGGCTTGTTTTCGAAGCTGTTCACAACGAACTTTAATGTCTTCTAAACTATCACCGTTCGCTACAATTGTTGTTGTATCTTTGCTAACAATTATTCGACGAGCTTGTCCTAAAAAATTAAGTTGAATATTATCTAAACTTAATCCGGCATCTTGGGTAATCACAGTTCCTCCTGTTAATACGCCAATATCTGCTAAAATTTGTTTTCGCAATTCTCCAAAACCAGGTGCTCGTATAGCAACAACATTTAGAATACCGCGTAGTTTATTTAAAATTAAAGTAGCTAAAGCTTCTTTTTCAACATCTTCAGCAATAATAAGAAGTGGGCGTTTTGTTTTTGTTACCTGTTCTAAAATAGGTAATAAATCTTGTTGCACTAATGTAATTCTTTTATCTGTTAACAGAATGTATGGATTTTCATATGAAACTTCCATTTTATCAGTATTATTAATAAAATAGGGAGAAATAAAACCTTTTTCTAATTTCATTCCTTCAGTAATTTCAAGCTCTGTTATACTACCTTTTCCTTCTTCTAACGATATAAGTCCTTCTCTTCCAACTTTTGCTAGTGCATCAGCGATAAGAGATCCAATTACTTCGTCATTACCTGCTGAAATTGACGCTACATGTTCAATAGATTGAAGATCTTCAACCGGTTGTGCAAATTCGTTAATTTGAGTTACCAAATATTGCGCCGCTTTTTCCATACCTAATTTAATTGAAATTGGGTTTGCACCAGCTGCAACATTTTTTAAGCCTTCTTTTACCATAGCATAAGCCAAAACAGTTGCAGTTGTAGTTCCATCCCCTGCCACATCGTTTGTTTTTGAAGCTGCTTGCCGAATCAACGAAACTCCAGTATTTTCAATATGATCTTTTAAATTAATTTCTTTCGCAATTGTTACGCCGTCATTTACGATTTGAGGTGATCCATAAGTCTTTTCTAAAACGACGTTTCTACCTTTTGGTCCTAATGTAACAGAAACAGCTTCAACCATTATTTCCATTCCTCGTTCTAAAGCACGTCGAGCATTATCTTGATATAAAATTTTTTTTCCCATACTTACTTATTTAATTGTTTTTCAGTTTTATTAAAAATATTTAAAAGATTACTCTAATTCAAAAATTATTACTTTTGCAAGGTTTTAATTCAATTATAGGAATTTTTTTTATCTTTACGAAATTTATACAGTTATAGTATTATTAAAAGTTAGAATTTTGTTTTGGGCTTGTAGCTCAGTGGACTAGAGCACGTGGCTACGAACTACGGTGTCAGGGGTTCGAATCCCTTCTTGCCCAATATTTACATAATTTTTCTTTAATGATTGTTTTTTATACAAAAACTTTGGGGTGTCGCCAAGTGGTAAGGCTGCGGACTTTGACTCCGCCATTCGTAGGTTCGAATCCTTCCACCCCAGTTATTCTTGTTTTAATTATTGAATGTAGATCCAAAAAAGTTGTTTTTTATTTCCAGAACTTGCATAATTAGAACAAAAATAATTATTATAAATTATCGATCTCGACTAAAAATAAAATTATGACAGCTAAAATTCAATTTATAAAAGGTCTAGACGAAAAAGTTTTACCTGATGTTCGATTAACAAGATCTCGAGACGGAAGTACCGGAACGGCAACTTTTCGCTTCAAAAAACCCAATATTTTAGATAAAAGTACTGCAAAAGAAGGTGAAATTACCGGAATGTATTTAATTGATGAGGAAGGAACTTTAGAAACAAGAGATGTAAATGCAAAATTTGTTAACGGAAAACCTGAAGCCATTGAATCTATTTATATTATGAAAAGCCCGGAAGATTGGGATAGATTTATGAGATTTATGGAAAGATATGGAGAAACAAATGGTTTAGTTTTTACTAAAGCAGGTTAATTCAAAACTTTAAAAGAATTCAAACATGCAAATATCATTAAAATGGGTTACCGAATTTGTAGATCTTGAAACTGTTAATTTAAATTCTTTAATTGAAAAATTAACGCTTAGCGGCTTTGAAGTTGAAAAAATTTTAGAAGTCGAAATCAATAATAAAAAAACAGTAACATTAGATATCTCAGCAACAGCAAATCGTTCAGATAGTTTATCAATTCAAGGTATTTCATTAGAAATTTCTGCTTTATTAAACCAGGTTCCTCAAGTTTCGAGTTATTCAACTAAAACTTTTAATTGGGACCACAAAATTAAAAATTTATCAGAAATTAGTTTAGCTGAAGATGAGTGTTTAGGATTTATTTCGATCACAGTTGAAAACTTAAATACTTTAACTTCCCCTGATTGGTTAAAAAAAAAATTAATTGCCTCAGGAATAAGGCCTGAAGATAATTTGATAGATTTTCAAAATTATATTTTATTAGAAACGGGTTATCCATTTGAATTTTATGACTTAGATAAAATTTATTATAAAACAAATAGTTCAAAGGTTACTTTAAACTTAACATACGATCAAAGTATAAAAAAATTTTTGGCTAATGATGGAATAGAGTACAAATTAAATGATTCTATTTTAATTCTTAAAGCTAATGAACTACCTATTAGTATTGCAGGAATTATTTCAAGTCAAGACATTTATTGGTCAAAGACTACAAAATCTTTATTAATTGAAGGAAGTATTTTCAATTCAACAAAAATTCGACAACAAACAAGAATGTTAGGATTACGAACAACTCGATCATCCAGATATGAAAAATCATTAAAAAGTACGAATCTTTTAAACTCATTTTATAAATTAGTTTCTTTATTAAGAATCTCAAATCCAAATTTGATTTGTAAACTTCATACGCTTGCTCAACCTTCAGAAAAAATCATAGTACCTATTACTTTAGAGTATGAGAATGTTAACAAAGTTTTAGGTCCAGTTAATTCATCTTTCCAAAATATAGATACATATATTTCACCAGACATAATTACAAACTCGTTAAAACGTTTAAAATTTGAGATAAATTATGATGAAAAAAATTTAGTCTGGCAAGTCAAGATTCCGCACTTGAGAAGTGATGATATTGTTCGAGAAATTGATTTAATAGAAGAAATTGGTAGATTATATGGATTTAATAATTTTTTAACTCGACTACCAACGACTAAAACAATTGGAAGAGAAGATTATAATTATCAAACACGAAAAAAACTTACATCTTGTCTTCTGACTTTAGGTTTAAACGAGTTGATTCAATATTCATTAGTAGAAGAAAAAACTTATATTCATAATGATATTAAATTAATAAATCCTTTAGTTAAAGACTATTCAAATCTTCGATCAAGTTTATTACCAAATTTAGTAAAAACAGTACAAGAAAATGTTAAGAAAAGTAATTCAGCAATTGAAGGATTTGAATATGGACATGTTTTCTTTGGAAATTTTTTAAAAGGGATTACGGAAAAAGAGTACGTTGCTGGCGTTTTTGGAGGAGTTAAAACCAAATTATCTTGGTATGATTCTCCAAGGTTATTAGATTGGTTTGAAGCAAAAGGTAGGATAGAAGAGTTGTTTAAAAAATTAAATATTATAATCTATTGGAAAGTTTCTACGTCATTAAAAAAACAAAATATTTTGCATCCATATTGTACAGCTGAATTATATCTAACAAATGGTAATAAATTAGGAGATTTTGGACAAGTTCATCCTATTTTAGCTAACAAATTAAATCTTCCAATCGATCTTTATTTCTTTGAATTTGATTTTGAATTAATTCAAAATCAAATTCAAAGAAATAAACTAGTAATCTATCAAGAATATTCGTCTTACCCAAAAATAATTAAAGATTTATCATTTATAATTCATAGTCAAACTTCTTTTGAAAATCTTAAAAAGATTTTATATTTAAATGGAAGCAAGTTTTTAACAAAAATAAATTTATTAGACGAATATCGTGGTACATCCATTCCTGAAAATCATACTAGTTTATGTTTGCAATTAATTTTTCAGTCCGATGAAAAAACGTTACAAACTAAAAAAGTAGAAAATATAGTTAATAATCTTAAAACCTTATTAACGAATAAATTTAAGGCTACTATTAGAATATAGTATTGAAATTCCAGATAATTCTACGATTTTGAAAAAATTTTAGAATTATCCACCCCCAACAATTGTGACTATTTCAATATTATCGTGGTTTTTAATAAAAATATTTTTCCATTTTTTTTTATCATAGATTAAATTGTTATGTTCTAAAACAAGCAAAGAATCATTATAATTAAAATAATTTATTAAATCAAACAGAGTTAAATTTCCAGTAATGTAATATGTTTGACCATTTAAAAAAAAATTTTTCTTTTGACTCATAAATTTAGTTTCAAGAAATTTGTAATAAATAAACTAGACGTTTAATGATATTAACTGATAAACTATTAGTCAAGACAATATGGCGGGTGTAGCCAAGCGGTTAAGGCAGTGGGTTGTGGTTCCACCATTCGCCGGTTCAAGTCCGGTCACTCGCCCGCGTTGAGAATTTCGAAATTAAGTATTTTTAAAAATTATTTATCTATTAAATTTATTTTTATGTCACGTTATCGAGGACCTAAATTAAAAATTAGTCGACGGTTGGGAACATTGCCCGGTTTAACAACTAAAAAATCAAAAAAATTAAATCGTCCAGGGAAAGATGGCAATTCTCTTGAAAATACTAAAAAATTAACTGAGTATGGCATTCGTTTAGAAGAAAAACAAAAGTTAAAATTTAATTATGGAGTCACAGAAAGCCAACTATTCAGTTATGTCAAAGAAGCAAGAAGACGAAAAGGTGTTACTGGTTTAATTTTACTTCAACTATTAGAGATGCGTTTAGATACACTTTGTTTCACTTTAGGATTTGCAAAAAGTATTGCTCAAGCTCGACAGTTAGTAAATCATGGTCATATTATAGTCAATAACCGAGTTATTGATATTCCTAGTTTCCAATGTCGTCCGACTGATGTAATCAGTGTGAAAAAAAAAACTACGTCAAAAAATTTAATTACTAATAATCTTAAAAATAATCAACTGAGTGAAATTCCATTTAATTTAAAATTTGATGTTTCAAAATTAGAAGCAACTGTTTTAGATTATTGTGAGAAAGATAATATCAAATTACCAGTAGATGAATTACTTATTATTGAGCATTATTCTCGTAGATAATAATATTTAACTTTTATTAAATTAAAATAAACAATTAGTATATCATATTTATGTTAAAATTAAGATTAAAACGAATAGGTCGAAAACGTTCTCCATCATATCGATTAGTTATCATGGAAAATACTTGGAGACGTGATGGAAAACCGATTGCAGAACTTGGTTATTATGATCCAATTTCAAAAAAATACAATTTTGATATAATCAATATTAAAAAATGGTTAAGTTATGGGGTAAAACCTACAAAAACTGTTTTAGGCTTATTAAAAAAAGCAGAAATTTTATAATTTTGAAATTAATAATTTAAAAATATACGCACCACTTCGTGTAAAATTATTATAATCATAAGCAAATTTGATTAACGATAAAAAAATTTATGTCACATTTTACACACATCAAAACCCGTTTTCAAAATAGATCTTATTTAGAAAAAGCTTTAAATCAATTAAAAATTGCATATAAACAAGAACAAAAACTTAGTTCTAAATCATTTTATATCAATTTAGTTATTCCCCAATCAAATGGATACAATATTGAGTTTTCTTGGAATGGTCAAGACTATGATTTAGTTGTTGATATGAGTTTCTGGGAACAACCTTATCCCATTGAAAACTTTATCACTAAAATTTCGCAGATATATGCAGGCGAAGTTATAATGGGTGAAAGTCAAAAAATGGGCTTCGAACCAGTTCACTGTCAATATAACTCTGATGGTTCTAAAATATTAGTTTTAGAACGATGGAATAATGAGAAATAATCTACTTAATAATTCATAAATTAGCGTTAGAAAAAGTTTAAAATGCCAACTTAAATTTTTAATTAGAAGAATTTTTTAAAAAAATTTAAGTTTAAATTAGTTTAAAGAATAAAAAGGAGAAGTTTCTAAACCTTTTATAAGGTTTAGAAATTTTAGATTAACCGTTAACAGATGGAGCTGTTAAAGCAACTGGTAATACTTCACCAGAAGCTAAATCTAATGGGAAGTTGTGTGCGTTACGCTCATGCATTACTTCCATACCTAAGTCAGCACGGTTGATAATGTCAGCCCATGTATTAATTACACGACCTTGAGAATCAACAACTGATTGGTTGAAGTTGAAACCGTTTAAGTTGAACGCCATTGTGCTGATACCCATAGCAGTTAACCAGATACCTACAACTGGCCATAAAGCTAAGAAGAAGTGTAAAGCACGAGAGTTGTTAAATGAAGCGTATTGGAAAATTAAACGACCAAAATAACCATGCGCTGCAACGATGTTGTAAGTTTCTTCTTCTTGACCGAATTTGTAACCGTTGTTAGTAGATTCGTTTTCAGTTGTTTCACGGATTAAAGAAGAAGTTACTAATGAACCGTGCATAGCTGAGAATAAAGAAGCACCGAATACACCAGCAACACCAGCCATGTGGAATGGGTGCATTAAAATGTTGTGCTCAGCTTGGAATACAAGCATGAAGTTAAATGTACCAGAGATACCTAAAGGCATACCATCAGAGAACGATCCTTGTCCGATTGGGTATACTAGGAATACAGCAGTTGCTGCAGCTACTGGAGCTGAGAAAGCTACGAAGATCCAAGGACGCATACCTAAACGGTATGATAATTCCCATTCACGACCCATATAAGCAGCTACACCTAATAAGAAATGTAAAACTACTAATTGGTAAGGACCACCGTTATATAACCACTCATCGATTGAAGCTGCTTCCCAGATTGGGTAGAAGTGCATACCGATAGCATTTGAACTAGGAATAACTGCACCAGTGATGATGTTGTTACCGTATAATAAAGAACCTGCTACTGGCTCACGGATACCGTCGATATCAACTGGAGGAGCTGCGATAAACGCGATGATATAGCAAGAAGTAGCTGTTAATAATGTAGGGAACATTAAACAACCAAACCAACCGATGTATAAACGGTTTTCTGTACTAGTAATCCAAGCAGAAAAACGTTCCCATAAAGAAACGCTCTCACGTCTTTCTAAAGTTGCTGTCATAAAAAGTTTTTATTACTATAATTCTTCCCAAGTATTCGACTTGTTACTCAAAATTTTAAAACAAAATATAATTTTTAACCACCCTTGAATTAAATTTTATAAAATCTTTATCTGACAAATTTTATAAATTCTAATTCAAACTCAAATACTGCTCGATTAGTAGTTCCGCCAATAAATATTTTTTTATTTTTTTGAATTATCCAAACTTGTGAATAAGTAATATAGCTCATTAAAGTACTCATCATTAAAAAGAAAAAACCTAAATAAATTAGTGGGATACCAGGATCAGTTTTTATTTGTAATCCAGTGGAACTCATAATTTCTAACAAAGTAATTTTTTGGTCAAAATTAGCGGTTTCATTTAATTCAAGATTTCCTAAAAATTGACCGACATTGTTATAAATTGAACAATAACCCTCCAAATTATCAAGAATTACAATAATTCCGTTGCTCGAAATTCGATTATTGGCAATCCAGGTTAACCAAACTTTTTCTTGATTCGGAAAATCATTGGCGAGTGGATATTCAATTATTTGTTGATTGGAATCTTGAAATCTTAATCCAATTAACTTCCAGTCGGTTTGATAATAATAAATATTTTTCTCAATTAATGGGGAATTAACATATATAGTCTTTCTATTGGTTTCATTTCCTTGATTATCTAATATTGAAATATCAGAATAAAATTGTGAAATAGTGTTTGTTTTTGTATAAGTAATCCAAAAATCATTTATTCGTGTTGAAGTTGTCGGAAAAATTGTTAAGGGACCAGTACTTAATATATTTTGAACATGAAAATTTTCAGTTTTTGGAATAATTTCCTGAGCTTTAAATCCAAATAGTGATCCACTAATAGTTCCGACTAAAATTAAAATCATACTCAAATGAACAATAATGGGCGCAATTCGACCAATTAATCCTTTGTAAGAATACACAATACTTTTTTGCTGAAAGACAGAATACTGGTGATTTTTTAAACGTGATAGAATTTTATTAAAAGAAAAATTGTTTAATATTGTTGAAATTTTTAATTTATAAAATGAACTCGTTGTTCTAAAAAATTGACATCGACGTGCAATTTTTAAAGATGGCAACTGTTGTAAAAAACTACATAAGATCAAACTACAACCAAATAAGAATATAAGTGTAAGAAACCACCATGTTTTGTAAACATGGTCTAAACCAAAAAATAAAATTCGATCCCAAGACAAAATTCCAAATACTGGATTTATCAAAGGATAATTTATTTTGTAAATCTCAATAGATTGATCTTGTTCAATGATCGTACCTATAATACTGCACAAACTAATTAATAGTAAAATAAAGATTGAAAATCTTAAATCTGCTAATAGGCGAAAAAACTTTTGTTTCATTCAATATAATAATAAATCCTAAAAATAAAGCTGTTTAGAAGAAGCCATACGAATTTGTCCAGATGATGCCCAATTTTTTAATTTTATCATTTGATTACTTTCTAAGTTAGCTAATGGAATAAAGTCTTTTAAAGCAAGACAAATGTCATCTGTTGTAAATTCGCGTTTTTCATAAAAAGCATGATACATACCTTCAATAATGCTTTGTCGAATTTCCGACCCTGAAAAAGATTCTGATAATTTTGCTAATTTTGAATAGTCAAATGATTTCCAATTTTCAGGTCTAAATTCTTGAAGATGAATTTTAAAAATTTCTTTTCGTTCTTCTTCTTTTGGTAAATCTAAGAAAAAAATTTCATCAAATCGTCCTTTTCTAATAATTTCTAATGGTAATAAATCGATATTATTTGCAGTTGAAATTACAAAAACTGGTTTTGTTTTTTCTGATAACCAACTTATAAATGTTGCCAATACTCGATTACTTGTTCCACTATCACTTTTACTTTCAGTATTAGTAAAGGCTTTATCAATTTCATCAATCCACAAAATACAAGGTGAAATTGTCTCTGCAAGATTAATCATTTCTCGTAAGCGTGATTCTGATTCCCCCACAATTCCACCAAATAATTTTCCAACATCTAATTTCAATAAAGGTAACTGCCAATCGTTTGCGATTGCTTTTGCAGTTAATGATTTTCCTGTTCCTTGAATTCCGATTAACAATAATCCACGAGGTGTTGGTAATCCATAATTTGAAGCTTGGATACTAAAAGCTGTTTTTCGTTTCTTTAACCAATCTTTTAAATTATTTAATCCTCCAAGACTTGTAATTTTTTCATTAACCGAACAGTATTCTAAAATTTCAGTTTGACTTATAATTTGTTTTTTTTCACTAAGTAAAACTGCAATACTATTGTTATCAATTGTCTTATAAGTTACAATAATTTTGGATAAAACACGTCTTATTCGTTCTAAAGATAAACCTTGGCAAGCCCGAGTTAAATTTTCAATTAACTCAGAATCAACTTTAATATTCAACAAGTTAATTAATCGATTTAGTTCTTGGCTAATTTCATCTTGTAACGGTAGTTGAAATTGTAACACTGTAATTAAATCTCGTAATTCTTTCGGAATTGTCAAATCAGAACCTATTATAATTATAGTTTTTGGTTGTAATTTTAAAATTCGACTTAGATTTCGAAGTTTCCGAGATATTGAAAGATCGGTTAAAAAACGGTTAAAATCTTTTAATAAAAATAATGCTGGCGTGTCTGCATTTAATCGTTCTACAAGCTCTAAAGCTTGTAAAGGATTTCGTTTAGCAAATCCTTGATTATTTGGATTATTGGTATAACCCTCTATAAAATCCCAACTGTAAATACTTCTATTTAAATTTGTTTTTAAGCTTTTACGGATAACATATTCTACCCGATCTTCTTCAATAGTGTTAATATAAATTATAGGATAGCGAGCTTTCAAAAAAAGAGCTAATTCACTAGTAAATCTCATAATATATTTATTCGAAAAATTAGTTTACTACATTATTATTATATTAATTAAAAAAAAAATTACTTATTATTTATTATTAAAGTTATTAGAAATAAATAATAAGATAAAAACTATTAATGAGTAATAGCTAATTTTTTTCGCCCTTTTTGACGACGATTTCTAATTATTTTACGACCTTGTGCAGTAGACATTCGTGCTCTAAAACCCGATACTTTTAAAACAGAATATCGACTTTTATTTGAAAGTGTTTTTTTTGACATATTATTATTTTAAAGTAATTAAAAATGAATTTTTTTTTATAAAATTGACGATCTTAGTAACTCATAAATGATTCTATACCTTAAAACTTTTTGACTAGTTTCAAATACAGAAAATGCATCTTGTTTATATTCATATAATGGATTTCTTTGACCGTACCCTCTCCATCCAACGGCTTCTCTAAGGAATGTCATTGTTTGTAAATGCTGACGCCAACTTCGATCCATATTCATCAAAATAAGACTTTGTTCAAAATTTTCACAAATTTCGTCGCCATAAACAGCTAATTCATTAAGTTTTGATTGATAACTTAACCAAAATTCGTTAAACAAGTAAATTTTTAATTCGGAAAAATTGAATTCATCCATTAATGCGGCTGAATTTTTACTATATCTTAAGGCTAAATTTTTACCAAATAAGTTTTCAAGTAATAAAATACTTTTTTTGGGAGATGTGTTTTCTTTTTTTAGGTCTATTAGTATGTCTGTTATAATTTGTTCTCCATAAGCTAAAATATTTTTTTGAATTGATAGGCTATTTAAAATTTGTCTTCTTTCGAAATAAACAATCTTTCTTTGTTTATTCAAAACCTCATCATAATCAAATAAATTTTTTCTTTCTTGATAGGCTCTTTCTTCAACACGTTGTTGAGCTGAATCTAAACTTTTTGTTAAAAATCTAGATTCTAATGGTGAATCATCAGGACTTTGGGTTTGCAGAAAATCTTGAATCTTAGATCCACCAAAAAGACGTAACAAATTGTCATCTAAACTTAAGAAAAATCTTGAAGTTCCTGGATCTCCTTGACGACCACAACGTCCTCTTAGTTGATTATCGACCCGACGTGAATCATTTCGTTCTGTTCCGATGATATATAATCCACCTAAATTCTTAACAATTTTATTTTCTTGTTGTTGATGTTTTTTATATTGTTTTAGTGATTCATTAATTAAAAATTTTATAGAACATTGATAAGAAGTAGTTGGAAGTGATATTTGATCGTTTTCTTGTAAAATTCGTAAAATATCACTTTCAGATAAATTTAAAAAACTGGTATCATTTAATAATGATAATAAAACACTACAAAATTTTTGTGAATTACATTTAACTTGGTTTTTTAATGAAGATTGAAATAGATTAATTTTTTTCAAACGAATATAATCTTTTGATACAGTTAGGATATTATACAATTCTTTTTGAATTTTAAAATTGATGTTTCCCCCTAAAATAATATCGGTTCCCCTACCAGCCATATTTGTTGCAATTGTAATTGCACCTTTTTTACCAGCTTGTGCAACAATTTCCGATTCTATACGAACCTTTTCAGGCTTTGCGTTAAGAACTTTATAAGATAATTTATATTCATTTAATAGCTGAGCTAGCATTTCTGATTTTTCAACTGTTGTAGTTCCAATCAAAATTGGTTGACCAGTCGAAGAAATTTTATAACAAGCTTGGGCAATAGCATTCCACTTTGAAAATTGATCTTTGTATATAAGATCTGGTAAATCTTTTCTTAAAGTTGGTCGAGCAGTTGGAATTTCTTCTACAGATAAATTATAAATTTTTTCAAACTCTAATTCTGCAGTTTTTGCTGTTCCTGTCATGCCGGATAACTTAGGATAAAGTAAGAAAAAATTTTGATAAGTAATTGATGCTACAGTTTCTGTTTTTTGCCGAATTGGTAATTTTTCTTTTGCTTCAATAGCTTGATGTAATCCATCACTCCAACGTCTATCAGGCATAATTCGTCCTGTGAATTCATCTACAATAATTATTCGATTGTTTTGAACAATATAATGAATGTTATTAAAAAATAAAACATTAGCTTTAATCGCATTAATAATATAAGGGCTCCAAGGATTACGAGGATCATATAAATTTTGAATTCGTAAAATCTGTTCAATTTTTTTATTACCTTGCTCGGTTAAAATTATGTTTTTATTTTTTTCGTCAACTTGATAATCAATATTAAGTTCCAAATAATCCGTGATTTCCGATGCTATAATATATTTATCAATTTGCGTATCGGTATTACTAGAAATAATTAACGGAGTTTGAGCTTCATCGATGAATATTGAGTCAACTTCATCAACTAGACAATAGTTAAAAGGTCTTAAAACTACATCATTTATATTTAATGCTATATTATCACGCAAAAAATCAAATGCTAATTCATAATTTGTTACATATGTGATAGCAGCATTATAATTTTTTTTTTTTTCAAATGTAGACATCTCATCTTGAATTAATCCTGTATCAAAGCCTAAAAATCGATAAATTTGCCCCATCGAAATTTGATCGCGATTAGCTAAATAATCATTTACTGTTACTATATGAACACCTTTATTGGTCAAAGCATTGAGCGCGGCTGGTAGAGTAGCAACAAGTGTTTTTCCTTCACCTGTTTTCATTTCTGCAATTTTTTGATTATTTAAAACAAGTCCCCCGATTAACTGAACATCAAAGTGTCGTAAGCCTAATCTACGTAAACTTACTTCTCTAGTTAATGCAAATGAGTCAGGAATTAAAGATTTTAAGTTTTGATTATCTTGATATTGGTTTTTTAACTTAAAACTTTTAGCTCGTAATTCAGTATCACTTAATACATTCAATTTATCTTCTAAACTATTTATTCGATTAATGATTTCTTGGTATTTATTTAGAAATGAACTACTGTTAAATAGGTTTTTTCCCATTGAAAAAGTGTTTTAATATTTCTTATATAACTTTTATATAACGACGTTGATATATTTTTGTTTTCCATTTTTATAATCGAATTTAATAGTTCCATCTATTAGTGCAAATAATGTAAAGTCTTTCCCACATCCCACATTTGAACCTGGTTTAAATTGCATTCCTCTTTGACGAACTATAATATTACCAGCTACAACTTTTTCTCCTCCAAATCTTTTTACTCCTAATCGTTTTGCATTTGAATCACGACCATTTTTTGTACTACCTGCACCTTTTTTATGTGCCATAATTTATAACTCCTAATAATCTATTAATTAATGATAATATCTTCGATAAACACTCTTGTTAATTCTTGTCTATGTCCTTGTTTTTTGCGAGTTTTTTTTTTTGGGCGCATTTTATAGACAATAGTTTTATTTCCTCTTAAATGTTCAAGAATTTTTCCTTTAATTTTGACGCTTTCTATGTAAGGTTTTCCAATTAAAATATTTCCATTATTATTTAAAAGTAAAACTCGGTTTAAAGTAATTTGTTTCCCTAACTCTAATGGTATTCTATTAAAATCATAATATTTTCCGGTTTCAATCCAAAATTGTCTTCCACTTATTTCGACAATTGCATATTTCATAATCTAAATTAAATTATTTTTATTTATTCGTATCATACTTAAAGTTTTTTTAAACCGTCAACTTTTTTATGAATAGATTTTAAGTTTTATTTTTTAATCTAATTAATTCATTGTAAAAAAATTCAAAGGCTTTTGATTTGTAGCATTCCGGATTGCTGATTATTGATAGTTTTCGATTAATTTTAATCTTTTTAATTTTAAGAGTTTCTATTTGTTTAAGATCAAGTTCTTTTTCAATAGCTGAGGATGAAACAAAAGCAGCTCCAAGACCTAAACTAACTGCGGTTTTAATAGCTTCAATTGAATTTAATTGTATAATTGTTTTTAACTGTTTTGTTTCAATTTGGTTTTGAATTAATATATTATCAATAAATTTTTTGATTGTAGAACTAGAATTCAGTGTTATAAAATCTAAACAATATAAATCTTCTTTGTTGATTTTTTTTTTTTTCGGCAAAAGGA